>Ga0209500_10000739_pt1 | contig 27016 bp, 48 predicted proteins | sample S_140212_EF_Meta_FD_187323 | JGI IMG/M metagenome (GOLD analysis project Ga0209500, IMG submission 187323) | Freshwater microbial communities from Lake Simoncouche, Canada to study carbon cycling - S_140212_EF_MetaG (SPAdes) (version 2) | ecosystem: Environmental > Aquatic > Freshwater > Lake ...
CATGCATGATTATGTTCACTCGTAACACCATCCTTATTATGAACATTCACCCAGCTGTTTGATACATAATAATCCATATTTGAGTTATTCTCTTCCATCATATCATGACTTTGTTGTCCCACAATTACTTTAGCAATGCTTGGGATACATGACATGAGCCAGGAATAGAATGGTGCAAACTCTTTTATCTGATGTGGCTTTAAGTTATTGTATTGTGATGTTTGTCCATAGGTTAGTTGAGTTGCATCTTTATAACTAACTCCATCAATTAAGTTCTCACAAATTGGTTTTAATGTCTGCCAGTCAAACTCAAAGTGTGATTTGAAAATGAAAGGATCAAATGGATATACTATCTCAATCTTATGCATAGTTAAAAGTTTTAAAGTACCAGTGATATTGATGTTGTATCTGAGCACAAATGTCTTCACCTAATACGTCTATAGCTCTAGATTGTTTCTCTTTTACTGTGCTATCTATATCATGATTAGCAAAGTGAAGTATATCATTATGCTGTGTAACTTGTTTAACATTAGTAAAGTCATGTAGCCAAAAATTCAACCCTAAATAGTTATATATCTTAGCCATCTCTGGTAGAGGATTTGTACAGAAGTCTTCATACTTTATAAACAAAACATCATGTTTAAAGTTTACAGTATCTCTTACATGCTCAAGACTTGTACCTAGTGGAGAACTATTCAACCAAGTCTCTACTCTCTTTTGCATAGATGTATTCTCAAGAGTGCTCCAGTTTACATGCATGTTATGCTTTAGTGGATCTTTTCTATAGTTCTCTTCAAACGAACACACTATATCTCTCAGATCTCTAACCATTACAATTATCTTTGGTGAATAAACAACCTGCTCTAAGAAACTATAATAGTGCATCCAAGCAAAATGTTTATCTAGGAAGTATGGTCTTTCAGTAAATGTATTTGTATACGCTGGTATACCTTTTCTACAGAATTCTAAGAATGCTTCTTTTGTAATACTTGCCTCATCAGGATGTACATATTGCATCATGTGTACAAATGTATCTTTTGCTGCAGACATAAAGTCTAATAATACACTTGCAGAGGATACATGCATTAACGTATTCTGAGCTAGTACATTCTGTAACAGTGTACCACCTGATCTAGGTAGGGAAGCATTAAATATGATTGCCACTTTCTCTTATTTTTGTTGCAGATATTTCAGCTATGTCAGCAGGTGGCACATGTTCAATAACATCATATCCTACACCACGTCCAAAGTTAATACTTTCTATATCAGGAATGATTATGATTCTTATCACCCCTTTGATGATTAAGTCTCCTAACTCCTTAGATATATTCATCAACACTTCATGTGGGGACCATGGGTTCTTTTCATCAGGCTCTACATCTCTGATAGCTATGAGTACCTTCTTACCATGGTTTAATTGTTGATCAATCAACCATCTATGTCCAGAGTGCCATGGCTGCCATCTACCTATGTACATAGCCCACTCACCTGACTTACCACTACCTTTTGCTAGAATATTCTGCATGTACGTTTGATTTTTTCTACACTTTGAGTTACTGAAGTGTTAGAAGTATTAATAATTAAATCTACATCATCCATATGTGGAAGCTCAAAGTCTTCTACTTTGAACTCGCTCTTGCCTCTATCTTCCTCATAGATCAGATAGATCCATTTAATATTTCTAGTTAGTTTGCTAAGATACTCTCTAGCTTCCTCATAAGGATATACTAGTGATAATACTACATTAGAGTCTTTGACTTTGTACAAATAATACGCTATGTCACTAGCAGTTTTTAGATTTGCAATTCTGCCTTCTCTACTGTAGTCTTTGTTCTTAAATACATCTCTTAGCATGTCACCATCTATGTGGTGGAACCCCTCAGCTACAAACTTTTTAGCTAGAGTGGTCTTACCTGAACCAGGCTGTCCAAAAATAACTATAATCATTGTTGAATATTTGCAACAAATGTACTACTTTTGTTGATAATAAACAACAATTTTATGCAAATAGAAGTTTCAATTGGAGAAATAGTAGACAAGTATACTATCCTTACCATCAAATCCTCTAAGATCCAGGACCCTGTTAAGTTAGAGAACGTTAAGAAGGAACTAACATACCTAATAGATGTCCTTAAAAAAGAAGATCCATTAATGACTGACTATGCTCTTACCAAAGCCCTGTTGGAAATCAACAAAGAACTATGGAAAGTAGAGGATGATCTTAGGGATTTAGAGAGGGCCAAAGACTTTGGTAAAGAGTTTGTTACCCTGGCTAGAAATGTATACAAATTGAATGATAAAAGAGCTGATATTAAAAAACAAATTAATATGAAATTTGGCTCTGATTTTGTGGAGGAAAAGTCATATCAGCCCTACTAAAAAAGATTTGGTAGTTTCAACTTTTTTACTTAGCTTTGCTCTTACAAATGCCACTGGTTAAGAGACACATAGCTAAGACAATTAGCTATAGAATTATAAGTACCCTAATAGGGTTTCTCTTGATGTGGTGGATGTCTGGTTCCATTAAGATAGGAGCTGCCTTTGGTGCAGGAGAACTTCTTATCAAGCCCTTTTTATACTTCCTTCATGAGCGTGTCTGGTACAAGTGGAGTAAGTATGGTCTGAAGAAATAATTAAATTTACATATGTTTTAAACTAAACACCCAATCTGGGTGCATTTTTATTTATAGCCATGAGAGAAACACCTGCAGTTAACGCATTCAAAGTATGGATATTTCCAAGTCTAGCATCAGCAATGGCCCTTCTAATTTGGACTGATGTAAACGAAATCAAGTCTGATGTAAAGGCTTTGATGGCTCAGTCTAATATAGACAAGACACGTATTGACAACCTGGAGAGACAAGTATTTAAAACTACAAGTAGTTTTCCCTATTCTAATCTTCCAGTTAAGGAGTCTGCATTGACTTCAAATTATGCAATATTGCCTAATAAAGACCTATTAAAAAAACAGAAACATGAAAAAATTCTTCTCTGATCTATTTGATGACAACAACACAATTAATGAGAAAGCTGTAATAGGCTTTGCTTCTTTTATAATCATGGTAGTATTTGCTGTAGCAGATATTGTCACTGGTTCAATGCATAAAGAGTTGGTTGTCAATGAGTTCATATATGATTCTTTCAAAGTATTAACAATAGCTTGTTTTGGAATTGCTTCTGTAGACAAGTTTATCAATAAGAAAAACCAAACTGAAGATAATGAATAAAATTCTAGTATTTGTTGTAATGTGTTTACTGTTTACAGTGGCCCTTCAAAACAAAGGATGTAATGGTCCTAATATAAAAGCTGATACTGTAACGTTACACGATACAGCTTGGAAAATACATGACTCATTGATTGTCAAGAAGTTAAAGGTTAAAGAGATTATACATGACACATTACCTCCAGAATATATAGCAGACACAAATTACCCTAAGCTTAAAGCACAATATGATGCTTTAGTCATTGCCTACTTGGTAAAGAATATCTATGCTGACACAGTGAAGCTAGATACTTTGGGCTATGTAGCTGTAGCTGATACAGTACATAAAAACGAGATACATGGTAGATCTTATAAGTATAACTATAAGATTCCTACAGTTACTGTAACAACTACTATCACTAAGCAGGCTCCTCCTAAGGGGGCTCTATTTATGGGTGGGGGTGTTACAGGTAACAAAAATGGTTTAGATGTCCTTCAAGGAGGATTTTTATACAAGTCCAAATATGATAAAGTCCTTGGCTTACATGTTGGCATCAATGGAAACAATCAAGTTGTATATGGTATCCAATCCTATTGGAAAATTAAATAACTATGAACGTAGATAAGTTAAAAGGACACATTCCTGACACAGTGATTGCACAGATCCCTGGAGTTGTAGAGAAGTTTGAGATTAACACACCTTTGCGTTTAGCTCATTTCTTGGCTCAATGTGGCCATGAATCTGGTGGATTCAAAGCTGTTACAGAGAACTTAAACTATGGTGCTGCTGGTTTACAGAGCATCTTTAAGAAATACTTTACAGCTGAAAGTGCTAAAGAGTATGAACGCAAACCTGAAAAAATAGCAAACATAGTATATGCAAACAGAATGGGGAATGGTAACCAGGCTTCTGGTGAAGGTTATAAATTTCGTGGAAGGGGTTTTATCCAACTAACAGGTAAGGACAACTACACAAGCTTTGATAAAGTTGTAGAAGATGATATCATAGCTAACCCTGATCTTGTAGCTACAAAGTACCCACTTTTATCTGCTGCTTGGTTCTTCCATAAGAATGGATTACATAAGATTGCTGATGAAGGGGCTACAGATGCTGTGGTAACTAAGGTAACTAAGCGTGTTAATGGTGGAACAATTGGTCTTCCAGATCGTATCAAACACTTCAATGAATACAATAACCTTTTAAATGGTAGTATATAATGGCAAACGCTAAAAAGAAACCAGTGGCTATGCGTAGCAGACGCTCTGGAGTTAAGAAGTTAGAGCTCGTTAAACATAATTTAGAGGTTCTTAAAAAATATAAATAATGGCAGCGAAGAAAGAAACAAACATATCAGCAAACCCATTGCCTATAAGCTTTAAGGAGTTTGCTAAAAACCCAATTGTGGGCACCCTTTTCTTGGTGCTCATTGCTATTTCATACCTATACATAGATGTTCGTACAACATTTAAAGAGCAGGCAACTTCTCAGAATGTACGTATTGATAAGGTGGAAGGTAGATTAGACAAGGTACAGGAAGCATTAAGAGTTAGTGACTCAGCTAAAGCTGTGACTACTACTCAGTTACAGACATTACAACAGTTAGGAGCAATTAAAAAGCTTAACTAATGAAGTATTTATTAATCATATTAATACCACTCATCTATGGATGCCAAGCTACAACTGCTCAAAAAGTTGATCCTTCTGTTCAAGAAGACAGGGAGTTTGAAGAGCTTCTTAGCAAAGTTGAAACAAATAATAAGCTAAGCTTACAAGTTCAAGCCCAAGCTACTGAGACACAAAAGAACATTGTAAAGGAAACAGTTCAAAATATAACCAACCTTAAAGAAGAGGTTACCACTCTCAAAATAGAATTAAATGAAGTTAAAGCAACTCTTGATAGTGTTAGTTCTGACACTGGTAGCAATTTCATCCTACTCCCAATACCCAAAGACAAGAAAGATAGGTAAGGACTCTGTGGTGATAATGACCATTGAACAAGGGGATGCAATTAATACATTATATAAACAATATAAGTTTCAAATAGATTCATTAAAGGTTGATGCTCAAGCAAATAGACTTATTATAGACTCATTACAGAACAAATGTGATAGTCTAGGAAGAAAGCTTTATGATGCAATGCAATACAAATGGAAATATGAGGCTAACAGGGAGATCTTCTTTAGAAGAGAAAGTAGTATAGATAGTATGGAGAAATATCATTTAGCTCAAAAGATTATATTAATAGCAATTATTGTATTACAATTTCAAAGTTTAAAATAAACCAACATGGCAAAAGCAAAAGGAGCATCAAATGCTAAAAAAATCACCTTTGGAAAACGCAAGGGGGGCAAAGCAACTAAGTTTAAAGGTCCTAAGGACAAATCTACTAAACCATATAATAGACAAGGACGATGAAAAAGATAAAATTTATAGATGTATTTGTACGTCTGGTGTTTGCCTGGGTAGTGTTTGCTTTAGGGTTTCAGCTTACTATGCTTACTTTAAGCGTTGTAAATCCTGAGCTAGAGACCAAAATAGGGAACGAAATCATGTGGAAGATTGATGGAAGATTCTCTAACTAAAAAAGTTAAAACACTTATAATTAAAATTGTTATTGTAAATTATTGACACTCATTGTTAATAATAAAAAGTAGCATATCTTTGAACATTAATTTTTTATATCATGGCTATACCAAGCAGACAGATAGGATGGGGCACAGAAGAAAACCTCTTATGGCAGATATCCAAGCAATTAGAATATCTTACAGGAGTGGCATATGCTGCTGGATCAGCATCTTCTACAGTAACATTTCCAGTTCCTGGAGATGGTGATACAGTTAGTACAACTGCTGGTGCAGGCACTACAATTATTAATTTTGAAGGGCCTATTGCTAATGATTTTACATTAGATGTAACAACAGCACCTGGTGCTCAATTGGGAAATAAGATTTATTTGATGATTACAGGTGGAGATCCTAGTGGACAAATAACATTTACAGGAGATCTTAATAATATTGAATGTGGTGGTTCTGATACTACATATAGACCTGACGATAATACAAGAAATGTTATTGAATTTGTATATGATGGTCTAGTTTGGACTGGGATAGATAACTGTTAAAAATAAAGAAATGGCAATACCATCAAGACAAATAGGCTGGAGTACAAAGTCAAACTTACTTTGGGAGATATCTAAGCAATTAGAAGCTCTCACTGGTGTTATTGGTAGAAACATTCCTGTTACAACAACTAGTACAACTAGTAGTACATCTACTACCACTTCTACTACAAGTACTACAACTACAACTCCTCCTTAATAAAGAGAAAACCAACAAAAACTACATATGAAGGATCTTAAATTTATCTGTGCTCAGCCAGATGATACCTATTACACATGGCAGGTACATCTATGGCTAGAAAGTTTGAAGAAGCTTGGGCACTCAGACAAAGCTATTGTATTAATATATACTCCTAGCTTTAGAGAAAAGAGTGATAAATGGCAAAAGATTATAGACCTGTATCCAGAAGCAGACTTTGCTTTCTATAAGGATACAGGGGACGTAAGTAAGTATTTAGGAGTTTATATTCCTATCCTACGTCCATACTGCTTAATGAGATACTTTCAGGATCATCCTGAGATGGTATCCAAAGCAGTTTTTTATTGTGACTGTGATGTAATCTTCACAGAAAAGTTTGATGTAGATAAATTTAAAGATGATGATGTAAACTACTTGTCTGATACAAACAGTTATATCAACGCTTCATATTTTGATAGTAAGATAAAAGATGTCCTACCAGAGACATTAGAAGAATATAAGAAAAGAGATGTATTAGCTGAGCTTACAAGCTTGATTGGTATAACAAGAGAAATAGCTGAAGCTAACAATGAGAATTCAGGTGGTGCTCAGTATTTCTTAAAGAATGTAGACAGTGAATTCTGGAAGAAGGTAATGAATGACTGTATATTAATACGTGTCTACCTTCAGAATATAAATAAAGATTTCTTCAAGGATGAGAATAAAGGGTTTCAAAGCTGGTGTGCAGATATGTGGGCTGTGCTATGGAACGTTTGGCTTAGAGAGAAAGAAACAAAAAACATTCCTGAGATGGAATTCTGTTGGTCTTCAGATCCTATAGAGAAACTAGAGAGAACAACATTATTACATAATGCAGGGATTACAGGACAGAACACAATGGGATGGCCTGCATTCTATAAAGGAGTCTACCACACTGGTAAAGATCCTTTTAGAGACACTCACTTAGATAGAGTGTTAAATGATGAAACAGCTAAGAAACATGCTAATCATTACTATCTAACACAACTTATGGATTTAAAAACAAAATATAACCTTAACTATTAACCTAATTAAAAAAAACAAAATTATGGGAAGCAATCAGAATTTAAAAGCTTATGTTCGCTACGATGGTAGTGGCAGAGTAGTTGCAGGTAGTTTAATACTACGCAGACAAAAACCAAAAGTTGGAAAATGGGAAGAAATTAACACAAGCTTATGCTGTGGTGTAAATCAAGCACCAGTATTAGTAGAAATTGATGCTAGCTTTCCAATAACTTATACTAGCATTCAAGTGGGACCAAATGATGGTGATTGGTATCAACCACTTAATTCATATTCAGATTCTACTGTTGCAGATGTAAATGAATTAGCTGCTACATTAAATGCTAACTTTCAGAACTTGGGTACATTTACAGTATTAAGTGGTGATTTATATTGGTCACCTAGTGCTGCAATTGCTGATTTCTATATAGGCAACAAAACTACATCATTGTATGCTTATGTATTCTCTGACTAATAAATACTAATATAATGAGTAAAAAATTTGAACTGGATATACAAGAGAAAAAGGGTTTGGGTGATAGACGTCCAAGACCTGCAGCTTTTGCAAAAGAAACAACAACTGTAGAAACAACAACTATAGCTCCTCAAGAAGAGGAAGCTGTTGAAGAATATCCTTTAAACCAAGACTAATGGCAAAATCATTATTTCCAAGTGAGATGATGGAAAATGCAGTGGGAAGTGCTCTTACACCAGAATTAATTGCTGGTAAATTGTCCTTTTTCTATGAGCAATTACATCTATTGCATTGGCAAACAACAAGTTACGCAGAGCATCAAGCTCTAGGTGGCATATATGACAAGGTTGGAGATTTTCAAGATGAGATTGTCGAAAAGATAATGGGATATAAAGGAACAAAAGTGAAAGCTTTTAAAATTGATGTCCTTAAAGATTATTCTCCTGGAGCTCCTATGCAAGTGGTTGATGATCTTATCACATTTGCTAAGCAACTAGAAGAGTATGGAGAGGCAAATAATATGCCTGATATTGAAAATGTAGCTCAAAGCTTATCTGGAGAAGCAGCTCAAACTAAATATAGATTAACCTTGTCTTAATGCAAGTAAATAAAAAATTCTTCCCTCAAGTAATGCAAGATAATGAAATAGCTTATTTTGCTCACCTTGAGGGAGTAATTTCCTCAGTTGATGAACTATCTACGTTAGAGATCACTAAGAATCCTCTATCGTATCACTTTAGACTAGCACCTTCATTACCTATGTATAATGAACTATTGCTACAGGAGATCCTAAAGTTGCATAATCTATTCCAGATTAAGCTAATCCTATCTAAAAGTATTAAGAGTTCTGCAACTATAGTGTTTGAAATAAATTTGGAGGATAGGTAGAAAATACATATCTTCGTGACTAAACCAAAAATATAAACATATGGCAGAGATTATTAATTTCGAAGACGTTGTTAAACAACCTACTGAAGGTCCTAAATTTGACCCTACTAAGAAGTATGCATGGTCTCCAGAGACAACATTTACAATTAGTGGTAATGATTTTGGATTGTTATTAAACACATTACGTTCTATTACAAGCACAAAGGAAGCACAAACTATCCTCTTAGCACATGAAGCAGGTGATGTTCTTGAAAAAACATTAGCTAATGGTGTTGAAACTGGTAAGATTGTAGAGGTTCCACAAAACTAATACTATGGCAAAAATGAAAAAGGCTCAAAGTGGAGTAATGTCTACTAAGCTTAAAGATGTTCCTGGGAAAGTAAAAAATGCAGTGACTACTGGTTTTAATAAAGCAGTAGATAAAGTAAAAAATACTACTGTTGGAGATGCTGCTAAGTTTATTGCAAATCCATCTGTAAGTGCTACAGAAAGTGCATTAAAGTCTTTAAATAAAGGAAGACCTATTGTAAAGAAAGGTACAATGAAGTCTAAGAATGGTAGTATGTTAAAACGTGCTGATGGTTCTTATTCTAAAAGAGGACTATGGGACAACATTCGTGCTAACAAAGGATCTGGTAAAAAACCTACAGCTGCTATGCTTAAGCAAGAAAAGAAAATAAAAGCTAAAACTAAAAAATAATGGCAAAGATAACAAAAGATAGAATGGGTAGCATGTCAGGAATGAAAGCTTCTGATAAACGTGTAGGACCTATTGATCCTCAAGGTGCTTGGACTAAAGTTCAAGAGGCTACTCTAGCTGATGCTAGAATGAAAGCCACTTTGAAAAAAGATAAAGAACTAGGTGCTACCAAAATGAAAATGGGTGGTAAGATGGGACGTTCTGAGAAGGCATATGGTCTTGATAAAAAGACTCCAGCTCACAAAGAGATCAATCCAGCTGGTTTTAGAAAAGCAGCACTAAAGCGTGAAGCTGAAGTGATGGAAAAACGTAGTGGTGAGATGGCTCCTAAGTTAAAGTCTAAAAAGAAATAAGATGGCAACAGTTAAGAAGACTAAGAAAGCTCAGTATGGTCACTCTACATCTATGGATAGTAAGGGTAGATATAATGTAGTTACTAAATCTAATACACCTGAAGGTCCTAGATATTATCAGTATGCTCATCCTAACGAAAATACTGCAAGAGCTCGTAATTCTATGTTTGCTAGAGCAAATGCTGCTGATTCTATTCCAGCTGCAAAAGTTAATCCTCTTGATATAAAAGCTCTTAAAGATCAAAAGAATGGAGGTAAAACTACTAAAGCTAAAGATGGCAAATGGATTCAGAAAGCTGTTAATCCTAAACATAAAGGATACTGTACACCTATGACCAAAGCTACTTGTACTCCTAAACGTAAAGCGTTAGCTAAGACATTCAAAGCAATGGGTAGAGCTAGAGCAGGTAAATAGTATGGTAAAGCTAAGAAAAATAAAACCTGAGAACGTTACCTATGGTAATGGTGTTAAGAACCCACAGAAGGCAACAGCCTATGTAGGTAAAGGTGTTCTTAGAAATGGAGACACTCTTACATCTATCAAAGGTCACTTCAGTCCTGTTCCTAATGGTCATCTTATAAAGAAAGATGGTACATCATTAAAGAATGGTAGTAAGATTGTTAAAGCTGGTGGTCAAACACATAAGGTATTTAAGAAGAAATTAGATAAAGGTATAGGTAATAAAGGAGATATAGTTGTAGATCATACAGCAGGTCCTTCTGCTGGTAAGTGGGATAAGATAAATCTTACTGAGAAATCTAAAGCTAAGACTGTTAAACAAGGTGTTGCTTCTGTAAAGAAGTGGCATAGAGAACATCCTATGATGAAAAATGGTGGAAGTACACCAGCTTGGCAACGTAAGGAAGGTAAAAATCCTGCAGGTGGTCTCAACGCTAAAGGTAGAGCCTCTTACAATAGAGCTAACCCAGGTAAACCTGGTCTTAAAGCTCCACAACCTCAAGGAGGTCCTAGAAAGAAATCATTCTGTGCTCGTATGAGTGGAATGAAAAGTAAACTTACAAGTTCTAAGACTGCTAATGATCCTAACAGTAGGATTAATAAGTCTTTACGTAAATGGAAATGTTAAAAACTTAAAATTATAATAAGATGGCAAAGATGGTAAAGAAAGCACAAAATGGTAACATTCTTAAATCAATAGGTGAAGCTGCTGGTAAAGCTATTGGTAAAGCAGTTAATCCTCCTGCAAAAAAGCAAGTTTCTATTCCTAAAAAACTTGAAACTAAAGGTCCACAAAAAGATGTAGTGAATGCATTTAAAAAGAAAGCTAAATCTGGTGGAAACTTTGGTATGTTATCAGTAAAAGCTGGTGTTGACAACAACCCTAATCCTACAGCTGCAGATAGAATTGCAGGTGCTAAGAAAAAAGCTAAGTTTGGTAAGAAAATGCAATATGGTGGTGAAGCTGCTTCTATGGTACCTACTATGAAGAAAGGTGGTATGAAAAAGAAATATAAAAATGGTGGTATGTTAGCTGCTCCTACAAAAGGTGGTGTATCTATGCAATTAGGTTCTTATACAAGACAAATTGGTAAAAACTACACTGGTAAAAATGTAGTTAACAAAGGTGCTAAAGCTAAGATGGGTAAGTCTATGGGCAAATGTAAATATGGTTGCTAATGAAATCAGCTAAAGTAACTACTAAACAAGCTAAGTCAGTAAAACCAATGACTGCTGGTAAAGCTAAGGGTTCTGGTACACCAAGACCAGCTCCTAAAGTAGCTCCTCCTAAGCCAATCAATGGTAATTATATGAAGGAAGCTGATACACCTTCTAGATTGAAAAGTAAAATGTGGCCTCTTAAACAAAAGAGGTTATCAAAATAATCCTCCCTATAGTCTCAGTATTATAGGTCTGCTTCTTCTGGAAGCAAAAGAAAAGCCCCAATTACTGGGGCTTTTTTATTTCATTGTATATAAACTCCATAACTTTTCTATGTCGTATATAATGGTTTGTTACATTTTTATGTAAAATTGTAACATCATCTTCTGTAAGTTGTTCAAGCATTTGAGGAATATAAATTTCTCCTTTATCAGTTAATGTATTAAAGTGTTTTTGCCATGGAAACCAGCCATTGAGTTTAAGTGGAATCATAATACTTCCATTCATATACTTATCATGTATCTTCACTCTGTTCTCTTCTAGCCATTTTCCAATACATACATCTTCAAAGCCATAACCTTTAATAGTCATTTGTTTACACTTCTTAATTAACTCTGGAGAGATAAAGTAACCACATCCACCAGATGGATAATTAAGTTCAGGTTCTTTTTTATAAGAGCCCTTCATTTGAGTGCCATATACAATATTCTTATCTAAGTGAGGCATGATTGATTCAAATAGTGTTGAGTGCAATATAGCATCATCATCTATAAAAACTAACCAGTCTTCATTAAACTGATCAGGGTGTGCTTGGACGTAATTAATAAAGTTTACAGTCTTTTCTTCATTGCTGTCATATCTATCACTAGTAGACATAGAGAGCTCATTAGCTGCTCCAGTAAGTTTATCTGTAATGATAACATAGTTAAGAGTAGATAACCACGTGTTAAGACAGTTATCCACTCTATCCATATGTTTGTTACTACTTTTTAGTACAATTTTATAAGTCATATTACCATATCATTATTACATCAAATGGAGATACCAATAATACTTGCTCATCTTCTGACAAGTCTACTAATGGAGCTTTAGCTAATATACCTGGATCTACCAAGACTACATCACCTACTTTTATATTTGATATAGTGTCACCCACTGTGTGTACTGTTAACTTAGAGAACTTCTTAAGCATTTCTCTTTGTAATGCTTCTTTAGTGTTTTCGTCTACAATTAACTTGCTGTCTTCTTCTTGCTTTGGCATCTCTAAATAGATGCGATTGCCTAATAGTTTCATATTATTTATTTGCTAGGTTATTAAATCTTGTAATGTCTTCACCAGTTAATCTAATTTCTGTTTGGTAAGTATGACGTTCCCTTTTGGAACCAACCACTTTACCATTTTTAACATCAGGTACTTCTTCTGAACGCTCATAGTAGTCATCGAATAAAATTAATAATTCATCCTCAGAAATTTGCACAGATCTAATTAATTTGTCAATGTTAAAGCACTCTGTGTAGCCTTTACCATTTTCTGCTTGTCTTGTAAAAAAGAATAAACTCATTTGATTATGTTTACTTGGTTATAAAAAGAATTTGTTAAATGTTGCACTTCATATGCAAACGCTTCCTCTGTCTCTGAATTAAGCTCCATACCTGTCCAGTACATTACATTCAAAGCAGTGTGGAATATCTCATGTGCTATAACACCTTTGTCATTTGCATCAGCCATCCATATAATAGGAGATTTTCCTGCATCTGTAGGAAAAGATACAGCTCTAGCATCAAAGTCTTCAAACTTTACTGTAGAGTCTAAGTTTTCTTTTACATACTTAGTAGCAAAAGCTACATCTTCTGTAATAAGAACTGTGACATCTATATCAAATGTATCTCCCTTAAGAGTGATAAGTTTATATTTAGTAGTTAAATCAGGATTTCTTTCTACAATAAATAGTAATGCAATGGCACACATAATTATCCCTGATGAAAATGCTATCCAGTTAATTAATTTCATATTTCTGTTTTAATTGTTCACGTCTTTTGTTTACTTCTTCATATCTGGTTGGGTCACTTTCTACCTGGTCATGTTCTTCCCAATTCAAAAGTATAATATTTTCTTCATCTAGAGAAGCTTCTGGATACTTACTTTTTGGCAGTATATGATGAAAGTATGTTGACAGTGCTTCAGATCCTAAATATGAGTTACTAATCTCAGATCTGTGTGGTCTAGTTGCCCAAATCTTTAAGAAGAAATCTTTCATCTCAATATTCTTTCGAATTGGATCTTCTTTCTTGACAGTTTTTGTCAAATTTTGTGCACTAATTCGTTTTCTAGGTTTGTGGTGAAAGCAATATTCTTTATCACATTTCTTACCACAGGTTTTACAGGTGCCCATTATTTAATACCAGTTGATCCAAATCCACCATCACCTCTTTCTGATTCTTCCAATTCAGGAACAATATCAAAAGATATAGGAATAACTTGCTCAAAGTAAATTTGAGCCACTCTATCTCCTACATTATAAGGAAATGCTGTGGTTCCAGTATGAGAACCTAAAGGAACAGGGATTTGTGTAAATATTGCCATCCACTCTCCTCTATAATCAGCGTCTATGACACCAAAGGAGTTGTTCATCATCCAGAAGGATTTAACTAAGTTACTGCGTGGAACTAAGATACCTTTGTATCCTTTAGGAATCTCTGTTTTGAATCCTAGTCCTACAGCCACTTTACCTTCTTCTTTACTTGTGATACTATGTGCGTATACATCATAGCAAGCAGCATCAGAGGATGCTTTAAATGGCATGTGTGCATCCTCTGTTGTCTTTTGTAGTTTAATCTTCAACATCTGCTAATTCAATTTTAGGTTGTTTAATTTTATTAATAATGCTTTGTTTGATTTCATTATAGAATTCCTCATTATCAACAAGCATTCTTTTAAAGTCATCTAAATCATATTTAATATCATTAAATGTCATAGTCTTACCATACTTTCTACCAAGTTCAAACTCATTAAGAAGTTCCATAATCTCTTTCACTTTATCAATACCTACACCATACACAATCTCAAATGTAGATAGTTTATATGGAGGGCTCATCTTATTCTTAATAGCCTTCACCTTAGTAAAATTACCATATTGTACATCACCATCCTTGGCACCAGTTTTACTCACTTCAATTCTTACATCTGTGTAGAACTTCAATGCATGTCCACCTTGTGTGGTTGTTGGATTACCAAACATCACACCAATCTTCTCACGATATTGAGAGATGACAATTACACATACATTGTGTTGTGATAGAGCACCTTTTAGTTTTGGATAGGCATTGTTATTTAACACAGCCTTCTTACCAATTGCACTGTCACCCACTTCACCATCAATAACTTTCTTAGGTAGTAAAGAACTATCTGAGTCAATGATAATCAAATCAACTTCTCCTGTAGCAATCATATCCATTGCAATGTTAAAACCTTCCTCACCACAACTTGGTTGAGCAATTAACATCTTGGTTGTGTCTACACCAATTGCTTCAAAATAGTTTTTATCAACAGCATGCTCGCCATCAATGTAAACTACTCTGCCTCCTGCCTTTTGACATTCAGCAACAGCATGTCCACAAATTGTAGATTTACCTGAACCCTCCCATCCCATTAGTTCATACATCTTACCTTTTACAAATCCTCCTGTTCCTAATGTAGTCCAATCAAATCCAATTGAACCTGTACTGATAACATCATAATGTCCATCTGTTTTTGAATCTAATGATAACACTGTACCTGTACCATATGCTTTGTTTAATTTATCCAAAGCGTCTTGGAGTTTAGAGACACCACTGTCTGTTGGTTGTTTTACTGCTTTCGCCATAATTGTTAATTTTGTAATACAAATTTACTACTTTTCTCTGATATTTCCATACTTTTTTCGTTAAAAAATAAAGCCCCCAAGATAGAAATCCCAGGGGCTGACACAATTAACGAAAAACAGAGATGCAAACATACGCATATAAACGCATACAAGTGCAAATTATTTTATCTTTTATTATCATCTGCTATCATTTTGTTTCCTTTGATAACAGGTTTTTCATATGGACAGTGTCTGCAGTCATTGCCACAGCACTCTCCTCTATCTTTATGATACTTCTCTGTAAAGATTACAAAACCATCTTCTAGATAGTAATCAATGTCTTTTATGAATTCTTTCTTTTCCATATTATGCTATTTCACAAGCACCACCAGCACATGCTGCCACTTGACCAAAGTCTACAGTGTCATCTAACTCTGTAACCTTTGTTAAGTCTATGGCTTTCAATGTGTTAATACGTGCATTGTATTCCTCCTCTGTAATGTCTTCAAAAGGAGCTTGTTTATAAGTGTGATCAAATGCTGGTAATACAGAAAGACCATTATAAACTTCTCTATTATCCCACATCCATTTACCTACAACTTCCCACTCATCTAATGTACCATCTTCAGATACTTTGTAAACAGAATCATTTGGTGGAAAACTTCCCATAGGACTAAATTCAGTATACTTTCTATTGCTATTGATAGATATTGTTGCTGAGACGTTATGTGTATTATCACCCTCTACATGTCCTGGTTTAATCCAGTCTATAGAGAATCTTTTAACACGCTCTAATGTATCAATTGCTGTTTCTGTACGTAAAATAGATCCTTCTGGAGCCTTAACAGGAATTCTTACACAAACTGTATCCTTAGGACGTAACACATCATCTTCACATAGTTCAGGATGGTTGATCTCTAAGTATAAAGCTAAGTCTTCAGTCTTGTTAAATCTCATTGTACGTAGATAGTGTGGAGCATGCCAAGCATGGATACCACTTGCTGTACCTAATACAAGACTAGTTGTACCTGATGGTTTAATACATGTAACACGAGCTGCTTCATTGGTACCAATTATCCCTGAGATCAATTGGTTTGTCTTCACAGCAATTTTGGCTGCCACTTCTAGGTTGTATTGAAGAACCTCACCAGAAGCTATACCAGTCATTCCTATGCCCAATAGAGCGTCTCTAAATGTTGTCATCTTCCATACGTCACGTAGGTAATGAAAGTCTGTAAATCCTGCCTGTAATGTACCAAAGAATGCAGCTGCTGTCACTCTATCATTAAGATCTTCCTGACAGGTTACATCTGATACATTCACCTCGCATAAGTTACAGAACTGATAAGGACGTAATGCTATCTCACAACAAGGATTAGTTCCCCAATCTTTATTGTTAGTCCAGTAGATGCCTGGTTCTCCTGAACCTGAAGCTTCAATTCTCTTCCAAAGAGATTGAAATTCTTCCTCACCTACTGATCCTCTCTCTAGAACAGCTGAGTTGTTAGCTCTACCTCTTTGCTCGTTCAATTCCCACCAATTGCCATACTTACATGTGATCATTTCTTCATCATCATGAGAGAATAAAGCAATCATAGCTGATCTTCTAATACCACCAGCTAACACAGAGTTAGCAATATGACATAAGATGTCATGACACTCTAAAGGTGTAAGCTTTGATCCATTCTCTTTACGCTCCATAATAGCATCAATGTGTGCTAAACAGATCTTTAATGGTTCTGGACCAGGTGCTTTACCTCCTGCAGTCACTAATCGTGCCCCTTTGTGTCTAATAGCTCTGAAGTCAAACTTAGGCTTAAGACCTCCCTCAAAGTAAAACTTCATCAAGACTTTCACAGCATCAGCCCAGCCCATAATACTGTCTTCAATAAGCCAGTTTCTGTTCTTGTAACGCTCATGCTTAATAATTGTAGGTAGTTGGTCTACGTGGTGCTTCTGTACAGAATAACCTACACCTGTACCCCCTAACAATAGGAACATAGTCTCACTGAAGCTATGAACGCTATCAATTGGTAGGAAACAACAGTTGTAGATACGTGAGTTGTTCACTTCAGCTGCAGCACCTGCAAACTGGAGAGCTCTCATAGAAGGAAGAACTTTCTTCTTTCTGATAAATGTAGCACTGTCTTTGATTTGTGTCTCTAGATTAGGATACTTCTTAACCATCATGTTCTCATATCTATCTACTATCTCGTCCCAGGTTTCTCTTCTCTTTAGCTCTGGGATGTACTTTGCGTACTTGCTAAAAATGGTAATTTTGCTCAAGGCTTCTAATCCTAAATCCATGTTAATTTGTGTTTTATTAGTTAAAAAATGAAGGGTCGCAAATATAATGCAACCCTTCATACAAAACAAGACATTTTGAAAATTCTATCTAACTAAATTTCTTATTTTCATTCCTAATTCTGTGTCATTTGAATGAGTCTTAACTAATTTAGTTATTTCCTTATCTAAGGTCATTAACTTCTGTAAATAAAGAGTGGCATCCATCAATTCTTCCTGTAGGTGCTTTAGATAATTATCCTTATTGTTAGATTCTAGGGTGGTACCATACTTGGCTTGTCCTATTTCACTACGCTTAGCATACTTTTCTATCACCTCCAATACTATTTGATCTGACATAACTTTTCATTTAAGATTTGGAATGCTGTTTCAATAGCAACCTTCTCAGCTTCTATTCTACTAGTGTATTTAGTAGGCTGTGTATGTACAAGATCACCTTCTATTACAGTGTATGTAAATATAGAAGGTCTATCACTATACATTACTAATATTTCAATATGTAGCTCATTATCATCAAATACATCAAATAACATCCTAGGATTGTTATCTATAAATGACGCAATGTACTCATTATCAAACTCTTGTTGCTTTAACATTTCTTTAAACTCTTCTGGTACATCTGCTGTACTCATTGAATCTGTTATCTTAGCATGGTAAAACTGATTAATAACTTTAGCTGCTTCAGGATACTTTTCTAATAATTCTATTGCTTTCATATTCTGCTTTTTAATTGTTTACCACTTTCAGCCCACCAATCCCTTTCAAACTTCCATTCGTTAGGTTCTGGGTAGTGCTGTTTGTCTTTATCAACTGAATCTGCTAGGAGAGAATTCTTTTCACTCTCCATGTCACAAAACTTAATTACATCATCTATACCATATTTCTTGATTAGATGGTCTAGTATTTCACTATTATACATACTCTTTAATTTTATCAAGGTCTAATGTTTCAAATTCTTCAAAGAAACCATGCCAAACCTCCACGTCATCTGGAAGCTCCATGCCTAGTTTATCTTCCCAAAATTGTACAAGGTCTTCTGTCTTATTAAAGACTCTGTATTGCAAAGATATCTCATCTCTACGCAATCCCTTCTTCTTAATCTGTACAACTTTAGGGAATATTCCTTGAAAAGCAGGAGAAGTTTTAGAATATTTGCCCTGTTTTATCAATTCTATATCATTTTTCAGTTTAGAATTAATCTCATAAACAACCACTACATAACCATCTTCATAGTCATAATCGTCTATGATAGACTTAGTTCTTTCATACTCTCCATCTAAGAAGTTTCTGAATTTATCTAAGTCTTCTGGTTTAAATAAGAGATACACAGCATTTTCATACTGTGTTTCTCTTTTTCCATCTTTTATATATCCATTTACAAATCCATTGTCCAATAGCTTACCTCTATCAATACTAAGCGTTGGTACAATGAAGATGCTAGTGATTGTGTGTTTTCTCTCCATGTATTATCCTAGTTTTACAACCCCATTACTTAAATAGTTTTCTCTCGAAATGTTCCATTTGTCATTATCTAAAGCCCACTTAAGGTCTTCGATAAGTTGCTTAACACCTGGATACTGTCTTCCTTTGTATTCAAAGCCTCTGTATGCATCTTGCATATTCTCATCAGACATCGCATACACTAATGGATTCATATAGTTTGTACTATCACAAACAATAAACTTAGGGTGGACCATGTTATAATCATCATAACCATTTTCACAAGCCCAAGCTGCTATACCTTTGTAATATAAATATCCTTGGATATAAGCTCTTCTATATAAATAATATTCATTGTAGAAATTCTCTACAGACCATGTACATTTTAAGTCATACACTTGTACTGTTTTCTCTTCATGATCTACAACAACTTTATCCATCATAGATTTGAACTTGTGATCAAACAATTCATATCCTTCCACCTGTAATTGGTTATATACAGAATATCTAGAGTCAGATACCAAGTTTACAATGTCTGCTGTGACTGGATTAGTCTTCAATTCTGTCACAATTTTTTCAGCATTTGTGACATCTTGTGTAGTTACCACTGTAAGATGCTTAGCTCTAACTTCTCTAATTTCCTTATAATATATCTCTGCTTCAGAACCTACAAACTTAGTCAATACAGCATCCAATTTAATCTTAAAACCTGAATCAGTATATGCGTCTTTGCATAAGTCTTCAAAGCTTCTAGTTACTACACCATCTTCAGCTGTAGCTTCTACAGTGTGTTTATATAACGCTTCTACAAACTCTAGCATAAGACCAGTAGGTGTACTCATGCATGTAGACAAATGAAATCTTTCATCAAATAAATGTGGCTCCATCAATAATGTTTCCACCATTCTGCCCATAGTGGCAGCTTTACTGTCTTCGTCCTCAACTACTTCGTTAAGAATATATTTCTTATGATACTTCTTCCTATCCATGGAGAAGTCCTTTAAACTAGAACTGCTGTCTAGATAAATTGCTCTGTACTGAGCTTCTGTTTTTACTGGTCCATTAATCATGTCTGTTTTCTTTAAAGTCTTTAATAATCTGTTCACTCATGGATCTAATCTCCATTGGTACTTGTTTAAACCACCATCTTACCTCCATTTCATACTCACGTCCTTGGTCATCAAGTCCTCTAGGATTAATCAGCCAAAAGTTGAAATCTTTTCCTTCATATGTAACAGATCCCTCATACCATATTTCAGTGAATGATGGTTGTCTGTTAATAGTTACTACTACTTGTTGTTCACTCATTTCTCTGCTATTTTAGTGGGTTCCCAAAGATAGGATAGCAAGTGATATGGCTTATCCCCATACTTTGGCTCAGCAATATACTGTCTGCCAACACATTTTGTTTTGAGATCTTCTGGTGTGAGAGTCATAGACTTACCTTTGTACTCAATTTCATAACTTTCATTCTTTCGAATGCATTCTCTTACATTGTGATCAATTAGATCAGCGTACTTCTTGTCATGAAGCTTTAGAATTGTTCTTTTCATGTTTATCTGCTTTTGTTTTTTTGTCGTGGCATTTTTCACATAGAACCTGTAAGTTATCTACCTCACAGAACAATCTCTCTACAAATCCTGGCAGGTCTTTTGATGTTGTCAAAGTACCTGCAGGATTAATGTGGTCAACATTAATCTTCTTCTCTATAAACCAATTCTTACACACATTGCATTGATACTCATACTTTTGTCTCTTATTGATGCCTTTGTACAGTCTGCGTGCTTGAAGCTTAGCTTCTGTAATAGGCTTCCAAAATCTAGACTTTTGTCTAAGTGCACTGCGTATGAAACTCCAGAATGCTGATTCTGTCATAGTTCCATGACATCTTGGTTTACTTACTACCTTTCTAGGTATTTTAGATATCCTTTTCTTTGCGTTTTTCTTCATATAATTAAATTAAGCCCAGGGATTTTTCCCTGGGACTACAAATTTAATCAATTTCTACAATTCTTTTAGATATTTCTTGTTTAATTTCATCAAGACTCTTAACAATTGTATAAATTTCTACAGCAGATAGAGCAGGAAGATTGAAATCATACTTCTTACGTTCCTCTGTAAATCCTTCTTTAGCTTTCTCAGTTAAGTTGTCTAATTCACGTACAGCATAAGACTCATCTAACTCTAATGTATCAAAGTCTAGGTCATGTAAGATTTCTGTTGCTTCATCTGTAGGAACAGTCATAATTGGCAAATACTCATAACATCTACCCTTAGACTCACCAATACCTACAACTTTCATTGGATTGATAAGTACGAGAACGCTCGTATCACCACAACCTACATAATGAATCTCATCACTAGTAAAATGTAAACCCTCAGCACCACAATCATCAGTATTCCATCTGCATTTCTCCATAGGCATACTTACTGGTCTACCAATACGAATGTCAAATGTCTTTGTGTAAGCATCTGTGAATCTATTCTCTGCTCTATTAGGAAGATCAAGATAAAGCTCAGTTAAGTTACCAATCTCTTCACCATTTTCAATTTTAACAGTGTGCTCATACATACCTTCACCATCACACTCTGGACACTCACAACTATCTTCCCATCCATCACCATAATCACCTTCAGGAATAGATCCTGTACCATCACAATATTCACATGTACATTTTTCAACTTTGAATAACCAGTCTTTATGAATCATTCTATACTCACCATTCTCTAAGAAGATAGTATAATCATTTGGACTCTTTTTCCATACAGCTTTTACCTTATTATATGCATTAGACACAAATTGTACAAGCTCTGTACCTCCATGTAATGTAACTACGTTTCTCAAAGCTACAAAGAAGCCTTGTTTAGTAATCTTAAAGCTGTTCTTGTGCAAGAAGTTATATAGCTTATCTGCTACCTCAGCTCTTGGATTTAAGCAACACCACATAAAGAATCTATGCATACCTTTAAATGCATCATTATCTGTATTACCATACTTACCAACAATCTCTAGTAATCCTTCAACCATCAATGGTGGGATACTTCTGTTAATGTCTTTGAAATATAAAGAACTATTCTTCATTTCAAATTCATTAAGCGTAGATAAATACTCAGCACCTCTTTGAATAGCTTTAGCTTTTTCATACTCAGCTTCAGATTTTCTTCTTTGTTCTTTAATCTCATCAGAGCTTACAAGATCAAATAAACAAGCTTCTGTTTTACATGCTCTAGCAGCATTGAAATCTTCTGATGTTGCTGGAGCTTTGGTAATGATATTACCATCGTTCATCACAATAGTCAACGTGTCGTTAACCATCTTGATGTTTAGATAGGGCTTCTCACCTTGAATAGGAGAAGGGGCTGTCTGCCCCTCCTCATTATCCAATTGAATGAAAGCCTGCTCAATTTTGTTTTCTACTACTTTTTCAATAGTGCGTTCAATTGCACTTTTAAACCACTTCAAACTTAGCATGTTTTCTGTTTTAAATTGTTTGTAATTCTGTAATTGTGTCTTGTGTTAATGTCTCCTCTAAAGGAGCATCTTCTGTTAATTTTAAAGTATAGTTCTCTAAGTTAACTCTGTGTTTATGATACTTAAATAGATCAATAAGAGCTTTAATTAAAGGACTATCTTCTTTATATGTGTAGTGCATTACTCCCATCATTTCATTTAAGAAAGGAAGTTTTGTAAACACTTCATTCACTTGTTTGTAGATTGTATATGTTTCTATATCAAACAAATTGTTCTCTTTAGCAAATTCTACAATAGTTTCCTTAGTTTTATTATCTGCATAAGGTCTACTGTGTTTTGTATTATATTGACTTAGAACAGTTAACTTATCACCAAGATCTTTAGATACAGTTTTAACTATATTAATCCTATCAAATGTGTACTTCTTTTCATTGATAAGTTTTTCTATTAAGAACTCTGTTGCCATTGTTCTAAATGGTCTGTTTTTACCTTCCATAAATTTATCAATTGTTATCCAGTTATGTAATTCTGCTTTCTGCAAATTGTCATAGGTTGCTTGGGCAACAAGAACAAGATCAACTTGTTTCTCAAATGCAGACCACAATTTATCCATTTGCTTCTTCTCAGACTCTTTAGCATAAACGTGTAACTTAGATATCTTATGGATTTCCTCCATTTTAAAGGTAGTAGGAACAAACTTACAATATTGATCAGATAAACTAATATCCATCTTGGTGCCCACCTTACCAGAGAATTCACCTTTCATTCTAACCTTTTTAACACCATTTACAGTGGTAGGCTTAGATAGAATCTTCATTCTCTTAGCTTTCTGAGCATCTGTCCAAGTCTGTGGAATACTAACAGCATCACAATCAATAAAGTCTTTAGCATATAAACCTACTACATGCTGTAGTTCCTGGATAACTTGTCTCCATTGTTTCTTTGGATAGTTTTCTAGTTTTAGCAAAGACCAATATGTATGATAATCAATTTGAGTACCACTTCTAAGCTTAAAAGGTTTATCTTTCTTAACAAAGAATACAGTTTTGTAACTGTCTCCTAGTACACTTCTTAGATAATCCTGCTTAGTTTTTGTCAATCTATCTTCAAATACATACACACCACCAAAATGAGTTTCCATATCTTGAGGTCTCAAATTAGTAGTCCAATAGTTCTTAGAATTGTTAAATCTACCATTTTGATATCTATACTTAACCTGATACTCACCTAAGAAATAATCTTTACCTTTCTCAGATAATCTCTTTAAATTCAACAACTCTATACCCTCTAGTTTAGGTTGTTTCATAGGAGTAGTAGCACGTTCAAGAATTTCTTTTATATCAATTCTATCACTCGCCCCTATAATAGAACCATCTATATATCTATTATATGCACCATGAAACTCCATGATAGATTTGATATCAGCTTTTTCTGTGATGTTTTCATTATACTTCTCCATGAACACATTAGCCACAGTTTCTATCTTCTTAAGAATAGTCTGCTTAGCTTCCTGTGTATATCTAATAGCTTCTCTATTTGGAGTTGGGAATAATCCATCACTAAGACTAAATCTCAAAGCTATCTTCATATGAATTCTCTCAATACCAAGCTTCTCCCAGTCAATAGGATAGCTAACATTATCTAGACATAAATGCATGTCATTGTTTAATGCTAAGCTAGAATACTGATAATGTTCAGCTCTATGGATTGTAAAGTTGTTATCAACAGCATAACTGATACCTGGATCTACATCAAAGTACACACTATCAAAATAAGCTAATTGCTCTTTGATTTTACTAGTAAAGTTATGTCTGTCATAATAGTTTACAGGTACAATAACTTTTACACCATTACCTTCTGTGGTTGTAGTTTCATACAAAAGATCAATACTGTTTGTATCTTCTCCTTCATACATCATATACTTACGTTCTACACCATTCTTTCTAGCTATAAAATAAAAGCTAGAGCTATATGCTAATGGAGCTTTAAATCCTAAGCCCATCATACCTAGTTCTGTATTGCTATCACGCTTGGTTGACTTACCATATTTACTGATGATATTAACCACATCATCTGCATCTAAGCCAATACCAAAGTCTTCAACAGCAAATTCAAATGTATCTGCCTTTGCTGCTCTCTTAAATGAGACAATAATAGGCTTGTCACTTCCAGCTCTTCTGTGACTATCTAGTGCATTAGATGCACATTCTCTGATAGTAGAGCCTATTGAATCTGAATATAGATTCTTACTTAACATCTGCATAAGGACTTGTGCAGAATCTAAGTCTAGTGACATTTTCACAGTTTCCTGTGTTTCTCCTTCCTGGAGGATGTGTGCTTCTGTTTGTTTCTCGAGTATCATTTGTTAGTAGTTTACTGTGATGTTAAATTCTTGTAGGATTTCTTTTGCTTCTAAAATTTGTTCTATTGTTTTTTGATCTGTAATGTTATCTCTGTTTAACTTTAGAATTCTAGTATCTCTTGGTGTATTTATAAATGATTTCCAAATTTTGCCAAGTTTCCAAGGCCCTGCTTTTTCAACACCTTGAGTTTTTACTCTATCATCATAATAACCTTTAGATTGTCCAGGAGCACCAGTATAGTAATACTGAATTGTACCACCTGAACCTCTACCAAAATAAATACCTACACTAAAATCATTACCATTGCTTACTGCTATTAAATCTCCTTTGTGGATGTCTCCACCATGTAATACTGTATACATAATTGTGTCGTTTAAAAGGGTGTGTCCAACATCCAATCTATCTCTAGATTGTTGTTTTCCTTTAATACTTTATTAATTTTTGTGAATGTGCCTTCTGTATCCCAATCAGTTTGTTTATAAGATGCACTGGCTGGATGACTCATTGTGAATTGCCATGTAAATGGTGCAACATATTTTGTATATTTAGCTGCATCTTTACCTAGAAATACAACTGGTACTCCTGTAGTAGCCAACACTTCTTCAAATAAATATTTAGTAAATGGTTCCCACAAATCAATGTGAGACCCTGCTTTATTAATCTCTGTAGTCAAAGCTGCGTTATACATTAACACACCTTGCTTAGCTAAGAATGATACATCTGGTGGTCTCTCACATGTTACGCAAAGACCATTGAATATTTCTTTCTCAACACCATCATAGAATTTTATTAGAGATGGTTGTAATATACCTGTTGTTGAACAGCCCATTAACAAACCATCTGCTACATATTCTCCATTCTTCATAGAGTGATAAGGACACATGCCCATCATAACCAGTTTAAGGTCATCATAGGATGTCTCATAAAAGCATCTATAAACATTCTGTGAGAGAGGAGCAATCTTTTTGCCCCTCTGACTCTCAGACTTGAGATATTTATAGATCTTATCACATGCTTCACTTTCAATAAAAGGCTGCATAAATCTATGCCAAGAAGGATGAAAATGATCTTTAAATTTCTCCCAATTCATGTTAAAATATTGATATTTGACTAAATGTTGCTTCTTCTGCTTCCCATGGAGCTGATTGATCATATGCATAATCATTGAAGAACTTATGTGCTTTGATATGACTCTCCATCCATTGTGCTGGATGAGTTTCTTTCATAGCAAATGTTGTATAATTATACAACTCCCATAAGCTATCTTTAGCATTATAATCATGTGTAGGAGCTTTTAACTCTTTACCAATTATGCTTAATTGTGTAGATGTAATGAAATGTTCTTCTAGCATCATTCTACCAACCAATTCAGCTTTGATACGCTTAGTGATTTGTACTTGTTTCATTTGTTCTCTTTGCTTTTGCATAGTAGTAAATGCTTCACCTGCACCTTTGATGTAATCAACGATGGCACCTGGTGTAAAGTCTTGTATGTCACCTTTATGTCTTTTCTTAAAGGCACCAAAGTCTCCTGATACACAACCATTAGAGCATATCATAATTCTTGTACCAATAGCAAACTTCAAGCTCATACTTCTGTCATAACTATTCTGCCAACCAATCTGTAACTGCATCTCGCTGTCTGCAACATTGCTGATAGAAAATCTACCATTAGCAACATTACCATCTCTAGCTGCAGAATAAGTTTCTTTGTCTAGGATAAATCCTGCTTTCTCAATACTGTTTAGTGTAAGGTCAATCAATGATGAATGACTCACTGGCTTATATGTACGTGTTTGTACAGGAACTGATGCATTTGTGATCAATTCCTTTGTGGTGTTAAATGTGTCCATTATAACAGGTTTTTACTTTTTAAATAATCTTTTATTGCTTGTAATCCATGGGCTTTTGCAAGATCAGCCCAATCTTTAATACCTTCTGCTAGATACTGACGTGGGACGTTAGTATATTCAAAATCAAACATCTCTGTAATCTGTTTAGAATTCTGTACACCAA
>Ga0209500_10000745_pt1 | contig 26829 bp, 33 predicted proteins | sample S_140212_EF_Meta_FD_187323 | JGI IMG/M metagenome (GOLD analysis project Ga0209500, IMG submission 187323) | Freshwater microbial communities from Lake Simoncouche, Canada to study carbon cycling - S_140212_EF_MetaG (SPAdes) (version 2) | ecosystem: Environmental > Aquatic > Freshwater > Lake ...
ACAAACCATCAGCGCCAGACCAAATGATTGCACCTGCGGCGGCTACAATGCTCTTTGCAGTACCGCCATTGCTTAAACCAAGCAGGTTGTCTACTTGGTCATCATTAGAGAGATCAACTGCAGGGTGTTTGTGGTCACTACGAGCAAGAGTGTTTGCTGAGCCTGCAGAGCCGGTTTGAAAACCAAATTCAGGCGCACTTGCGCTGTAGCTAGCCGCAAGGGTGACGTTGCCATTAAGCGCACCACCGCCTGTCAAGCCATTGCCTGCAATAACTTGTGTGCTTGTAGGAACGTAGCCAGAAATTGTGGCAGGAATTGTAGTAGCGGCAGTTACTCGACCATTTGTGTCAATTGTGAAAACTGGAATATTCGTAGCGTTACCATAAACGCCAGAAGTTACGCCAGTTGCATTAAGTTGAGTAGAACCTACACCGCCATTAGCAATGCTCAAGGTCACATTACCCGTCAACTGACCGCCACCTGTCATGCCTGTGCCTGCAATCACTTGCGTGGTTACAGGCACTCCTGCAACGCTGAGCAAATCGCCTACACGAATTTGATAATTATTGCCTTGGTAGACAATCATCATCAAAGAGTTTGCATCAGCAACAGGCGCTACTGGCAGCTGCGTGACTCGTGTTGGTATTAGGTTACTTGGGACATCAGACATTTAAAACTCCAGGTAGCCGTCACCGTCTTCAGTAATGAAGAACTCATCGCCAGCTTCTTGAATTACACCAGCAGGATGAGTATTGATAGGTGTGTCAGGGCGGTTAAACGGAAGGACAATTTGGTCAGGACGGCGTGGTGCAAGACGGTACGGATCGTACTCGTCACGATCTTCTTCACAAACCATTAAGCCTGGGTAATTTGGGTCAGGTGACAACTCAGCAAGTAACATCTTGCGTGAGCACCGGCCGCATATGGCAATGCCATACGTAGCTTGCCCACTAGGGTCTAGGAATACACTCATTTAGTGTAAACCCCGATGCCTGGGTTGATCTGGATGGGCGAACCGTCATTATCTCCGTCCCATGCACGCTGCAAACTCATAGCTGCTTTTTGTTCAAGCACAGCCATAATTTGTGGATCAACTTGAGGCGTCTCTGCAGCAACCTTAGCCGACAAGCCATCAATGATAGCATTAAGCCAACGCTGAGGCACTTCTACGTCTTGCTGCAAGTTTGCTGTGTCCATAATCTGGCGATGCCGCCAAAGAACTAGTTGAGCTTGTTCAGCAGCAGAAAATGGAGCAGGCCACAAGTAAGCTACAGGCCTAATCAAATCGCGCTGAAAGTAATAGCTGCTAGGTCTGCCAGGAAACACTTTGTTGCTCTGATTGACATAGCTATCACGATTTAACTGCCCAAGCGGAATCTCTTGAGGCATGTTGCCAAGGCTCACCACGGTATAGTTAAAAGTAGAAATTGCTGTAATTCTAAAGTATTGATAGGCCAGTGCGCCAGAAATGTCAACCCAAACAATTTCGCCTGCGCTGGCAGTATCTGTGAATGTTCCTACAGTAACCCAAACAGTACCGTTTGTGCTGACTTGAAAAGTCAATGGAGTAGATGCTCCAGACCATTCAATGCCTACAGTATCCACGACAGTTTGAGTTGTAAAGTTTACCGTGTAAGAAGTAGAAGTGGTTGTAGTTGTGCCGGTTACCGGCTGAAGGGTACGATAGTTTAAATTAAGAACTTCAACAGTACCTAAAGGCAGAGTGACAATTGGTTGATTCTCGTACATTGGCAAGACCATCTTTTCAATACACCAACTAGGTGTTTTGATACTAGCCAGCTCTGACAAGAACAAATAAAGAGACTCTAGGGCATAGGTCTGCATCTCAGCAGATATGGCCTGAGCAGGCAGACGACAACGCCTAAAGGCGTGGTCTACCACCTTTAAAGCATTAAATGTCGTTGTGCTTACTGTGCCTGAATATGCCATACTAACCCCGTTTTAGTAGTCAGATGGCAGCTGTCCTAGCACGCCCTATATTGACAAAATTATAATGCAAGACCTGATGGCTTAGCAATTCTTGTTTGACTTAGCCATGCCGCCTTTTTTCATCATTTTGCTGTTAGGCATCATTTTACCATCAGGCATTTTGTGCATGCTGCCGCCTTTGTTCATCATCATTTTTTCACCTGGCAAATTAGGGGCTGTATTCATCTTGGTCTCTCCAGGATTCTTATTGCCCATGACGCCTAAAGTACCGCGGTTCTTAATCATGCCTTGAGGCATAACTTTACCGCCTTTAGCATAACCCTTAGCCATACCACCTGATTTAAAATCAAAATCTTTAACTTTTCCGATTGTCATGATGTTTTTCCTTTAAGTTTACTTTGAGGGCAACCAATTAGCTAAGTAAGTCAGAAAAGACCCAACAGCGCCACCTGCTCCGCCAACCAACATTAACATCTTCCAGCCACCTTTGGCTTCAGACAAGGTTTTGTCAATGGCAGTCAAAGTTGCTTGCATGATCTTCATGCTTTCTAGCATCTTGTCCATATCATCTTGCAAGTGCTTGATGTCAGACGCATGAGTAGCTAGTTCACGAGCTGTTTGAATAGCGTCTTCAGTCACTGTGAATTCCTATTTCAAGCTTCAGCGTAGGTTTTTGTGCATTCAAGCACAATGCTATACATGTCGCCTGCTGATGCATCAGCTGTTGTGAACAAAACATCGCCAGTTTTACCAGCGCCTGCATTGTTAGGAATACCGCCAAAAGACGAAAGGTCCATCAGGTAGTTTGAGTTTTGTGGAATCTGCCATGCAAACTGGTCAGTAGTAGCATCCCAAAGGATGCGGACTTCCATGCCATGCGTAGTTCCATAAATCTTATTCAGCTTAACACCGTTGCAAGCCAAATTAAAAGAATTTGGATTTAGCGTAGAAACGTCAATTTTCAAAACAGCGGTTTCACCCGTGCCGTCTGAAATGTTTGTAAACTTTGCGATGAACAAACGCTCACCGTCAAGGATCGTTTGCGAGGTTACTGCATCTGCCATGTGTATCTCCTGAGCGTTGGTTTAAAAATCCAGGGACAAGCCCTGGATAAATATTAAGCAGTACGTGTGAACACGTAAGCAGTTGCGCTGGAGAACATAAGGGTAAAACGAGCCAAGCCTGTCACACCAGCAGCAACAGTCAAGTCACCAAAGCTGCCTGGAGTATCTGCTGCACCGGTAGACAAGATGCCGTTAACTGCAACAACTATTGTTACTGTGCTTGCGCCTGCGGTATTGTCAATATACAAGTCAAAAATCGTGCCCTTAGCCGCACCTAATGCTGCTCCAAGCAATGTGCCGGTTGGCAAAGTAATTGCTGTTGCGGCAGCAGATGTGGAAGTGATGTAACCAGTTGCTACTTCTGCTGCAGTTGCTGTTGCTGTTGCATTGATTGCAGCAGTAGTAGCATGTGTTATGCGGCCAGTTCCTGCAACATTGCCTGTCACATTGCCTGTAAGTGCACCAATAAATCCATTCGTGGACGTTACTGGGCCGGAGAAGGTAGTAGAAGCCATTTTAAATTCCTCTCATGCGAGTTGGTGGGTATCTGTCTGCATGACGTCAGCTGGGAGCTGTCAGATACGCCGGAAAATCCCAGAAAAAAACCCTGCCAGATTGTGTCTGACAGGGCATTCTACTTACACGCCAGCTGTACCATACAAGCCACGTGGGTCAGTCCAACCCACAGTGTATCGTTCAGTAGCTTTGTAGCGCATAGAGTCGGTCTCGAAGTCACCTTCCATAGACTTCTCCAAGCCACGACGCATCAACAGCTTCAAGCCTTCTGGTGCATCAGTCTGAATCCACCATGCGGTAGAAGAGGTGATACGTGACAAGTTAGCTTGGCCATCAGCCAGCAAGCCCATAGACTTAACTGGGTTGATGTCGTTATCAGCTGTGCCTGTGCGCAAAACGCTCTTCAGCAAAACTTCAGCTTGGAACACGTTAGAAGGGCCTGCAACAATCTTCTCAGGTGTCAAACGAATACGCTTGCCGTTGTTGTCAACAGCGTTGCGGATTTGGATGAGCAACTGCTCAAGTGAAGTTTGTGACAAGTTAGCAGCAGTGCTTAGCTGGTTGCTGAATGTGCCGCTAACAATAGGGTGTGCAGTGCTGATCAGCGATACGCCGTCACCACCAACATAAGCACTGTTAAATGCACGGTTCAAAACGTTTGCTGACAGAGTTTCTTTAGTCTCAATCAAAGACTGTGCCAAATGTTTGGCATAGGTTTGACCGATACGAATGTGGTCTCCGTCTTCTACCAAGACTTTGGTCAAGCTGAATGCCAGACCGTAGACTTTGTAGAGGTAACGTTGCAGGAACAACACGCCGCCTGATTGGTAAGTAACAGCCATACCGTCAGGCAGTTCAGGCGCAGCGCCAAAACCATAAAGAACAGGTTCTTCATGGTAGTTGCGAGGAATGCCTTTTTGCTCACGGAAAACCATCTTCCATTCATCTGCACGTTGGTCGTACACACCGTCAAACACTTCGTTGAGGATTGGCTCAACTACGGATCTAAAGTCCGTACTTCGCATAGGGGTAGCCATTTTTTAACCCTCCTTAGATTGAGTTGACGGATGCTTTGTATTGATGTTCGTTGATACGAACAATCGCTACAATATACGCGTCTGTAATTGAATCACCAACTTCATTTCCAAAGCCGGTCAATTGGAATTGACCAGATGTGGCTTCAATGACGCCGATTTGGGTGGTTGACAAACCTGTTGAGGTAGAACCTCCAGGTGAAGCCACGACCCAGTCCATTTCTTCACCAACGGCAGTTTGCATTGTCGTAGTGCCAGGAGTGCCTGGATTAGTGTACTGTGCATTAAACAAGGTTTCAGGGTCATCATATACGTATGCAATGATTTCTGTACCTGTTGTGCCTGAAGGCCAATAAGGCGATATCGTTGGTTTGCCTGAAGAATCGTTATATTGGCAGCCGGCAAAAATGCCAAGCAGCAAAATTCCAGCAACAGTACCTGAACGGGTACCATCAGAGGTGCCGAGTTGCACAGTACCGGCGTCTACCAATTTAACGGGGTCACCGCTAAAAATGTTAGCCGCATAAGTACTGGCGATTGTGTAAGCCTTAGGTCGAATCTGACCACTGTTGTGGAAACTCGCTCTAAAGCCAAATGGTGCGCTAGTCGAAGACATAGGTTGCTCCTAAGTGGATTAAAAGGTTGCGTCAGGAAAGATCGAATTGAGCTTCCCGTTGTTGTCCTATTTCCAGGTTACCATCACCTTGTGTAATCCGCGACTTAGATGAACGCGCCTGCTGCTCAAGAAAATCTGCCGTGTCCGTCAGTTTTTCTTCTTCACGTAAAGGTGCATCGTGATGCGCCTCTCTCATGTATTTCTCATAAAGAGAAATGGGCAGCTTAAAAGCCAACATCTCATTCACCCCAATAAGCCCTGCCCAATCACCGGTTTTAAGGGTTGCGTATTCCCAGCCAGGAACATCTTCTGACTTTACTGGTTCATAGCCCAGTCGAATCCGCATATGGATCGAGTCACGAGGGTTAGTCGTGGTTAGCCAGCACATGTGCCAGCCGGAAAGTTTTGGTAAGTCCGGTAAAGAGGACTGAAAAAACTGCTGACGGAACATTTCAACCCGCTCGTCTTCGGTCACCTCTCGGTTTTGTGTGATTGCACGATCTATCATCGCACGACTCTCACGACCTTCACCTGCGGATTTTTTCAAGCGTTCGTCTGTCATAATACTCGCTCCTTTCAGCGATTGGAATCAATTATAAACTAAAAATCATTATGCCTTATTGGCGCGATCGTACTCAGAATACCGTTTAGCGTACTTCATACGCAAAACAGGGTCATCCCATACTCCGGCGTCAATCAGAGCCTGTTTACGCTCTGGGCTTAAATAAATCTCTTTGCGTGTTGTTGCCGGTGCATGCTCACGGCCTGAACCTACGGCAGGCCCACCACGAGGAGTTCTTTCTTCCTTAGCCTGTTGGCCCTGGTTCTTAAACTTCTCAGGCAAGCGCCTAGCAGTGCGCTTTCGCAATTCGTCCCAGTACTCTTCAGTCTGTGAATTAAACCCGTCTTTGGACAATGATTGGTCAATGGCAATAACGATTGCTGAGTCTTCATCACGGCCTTGTGAGTCATACCATGGGTTTTCAGCCATGAACTCTTTGGCGTAATGCATTGTCATGTCATCAATTTGTTGAGCCTGAGGCTGTGCTTTTTGCTGCGCTGCTTGCTGCTTGGAATACTGAAGCTGTTGAGCTTTTTGCATTGCCTGGTCACGATAGCGCATGGCTTGTGTTACATCAGCGCCATTGCCTGCTTCTACAGCTTTGGCAATGACACGCTCTGCCATTTCAACTTCATTAGCAGCAGAGGCAATTGCTTGGTCGTAACTACTTAAGTCTACTTGGTGCGAGCGTTGTTCTTGGGCAGATACTCTGCGCTCAAGGTCATCATTGCGTTTACGCAAAAAATCCAGTTCGAGTTTGTCACGCTTGATGGCTTGATCTCGTCGGTCTTTGCGCTCAACTTTTTCAAGTCTGCGTCTTTCTCTAATTGCAGCTCGCTCAGGGTCATTGCCGTCACCTTCATCTTCTTCTGTAGCAGAGGACTCAGGCCGCACGTCTTCTTGGTCTTCTTGATCATCTTCATGATCAGTTAAATCTTTTTTATCTTCAACAATAACTATTTCTTCGTTACTGCCTTTTTCGTCATCATCTTCTTTTAGAACTTCAGCCATAACTCATCTCCTTTCAGATGAATGCTCGGATTGCTAAAGGGTCGCCAGTTACCTGCCCAATAATATCCAAGTCGTTGAAAATAACAAACATTGCAGATGCGTCTGTGTTAGGAATCTTTACTTCCCAACGGTCACCACCATACTTAGCTACGCGAACATGTTCGCCTGCTTTGCACCAATCGCCTTCTGGCCACGGCTTCATGTCATTACGGTTCTTAAACGCAAGAGGGCCCAAGGCAATTACTTTGCCAATCTGGGTATTCCACTTTTCTGTTTCATTAGAACCATGTATGTCAATGATGATACCACCAGCTGATTTCTTTTTAGGTGTACGGATCTGGATCAGAACACGGCTTCCGAAAGGCTGAATGCCAGCATCTACTGCTGGGAAAGCCTCCGCCATTGCGTCCTCATAGGTCATTGTCAAAGTTTTTCTCCTCGTCTAAAAGGTTCAACAGTACGTTAATTGCCGACTCATAACCGGCAACCATTCCAACGCGATACCCGTACTCGAAAGTATCGCGAGTCTGAGGACGCTTCAAAGCTTCAACAGCAAATGACTGCTGGTCTAGCTTGAGGCGATTCAAAAGTTGTGACTCAATGTTCATGCAGGCGTCTTAGGCGTTGAAGGAGCTGCTGGCAATGTTTGGCCATTTAGCTTTTCACCTGCTGCAAGACGGTGTTTTTGTTTTACAAATGCACCTGTCATTGGGACTGTGCCTGTTTTTGGTGTATCGCTCATAACTATCTCCTTAAGGGTTTGGGTTAATGCCTGTGCCAGTGCTAAACGCAACCTTCTCGCCTGTTGCCATTTCAGCAGCGGCTAGAAGTTTTGCCGTATCATTGTCAGCCGTGTTAATACGCTCTCTGGTTTCTAACTCAGCAGCTGTGCGTTCATTTTCGGCTTGTTGTTTAAGTTGCTCAGCTTGTGTGCGCTGTCCAAGCTCTTGCTGTTGTGCTTGCAGTTTAGCCGCTTCGAGTTGTTGCTGCGACTGCATCTTCTGCTGCTCAATCTGCAATTTAGCTTGATCAACCTGCATGCGTTGCTGCATTGCTTGACCTTGGACTTGTGCATTGAGCTGCGCAACTTCCATAGTCTTATCAGGCGGCATTGGTGGTTGAGGTTTAAACTTCTGAGCAGCTTCATCGATTTGCGCAAGCTCTTGAGCAAAGCTTCCTAACTGGTTCTCAATAAACTTCTGCACTTCTAAAATAATTTTGACCTGGTCTTCTGCTTCTTCAGGAATCAATTCCTCTGTTTGTGCCTTATCAACAGCGTTATGGGCTTCGACAAGGTAGTAATTGAGCAAGTGGTCACGCAAATGATTAGCCATTGGGTACAAATACGTCTTTACGATGGCAGGGTTTGATCCAAACAAGGGAGACTTCAAGAAAGGAATGTGAGTCATCAAGTGTGCCATGTGATCTTGCGATGGCAACACGTAAAGAGGACGGCCCATTGCGGCAGCAACGTTCTCTGACACAGGGTCCATGTCTTCGCTGCCAGGCAAGGGCTGCAAAACTTCATTTGCAGGCACCTTCATGTTGCGAAGGAACATCTCTTCTACTTTACGCGCATCGTACATCTGCGGCATTGCGGTTGCGCGCTGCATGATGGCTTGAGTTTGCGCAAAACGCTGAGTTTCACTAAAGATTGCAGGGTCGCTGACAGGGATAATGTCCATTGGGCCATCAAAGTCTGATGGATCAATCTCTAAACCTTGCGATTGCGCTTCAATATCCTCGATTGTCAAGTAAGCACTATTGATGCGGTGCAAAATCTTAAAGCAACGAGCCATTGAGCCGTGCAAGCGGCTATGAATCGAGCTAAATACCACCATGCCTTGCTCAATAAGAGCCATGGTCGTACCGACAGGCTGATTAGGATTCTGGTCAGACAGCTTCTCAAACGAAGTTTGCACAACTCCTTTGCCTGCTTCGACCAAGAAACCTAAGAGTTGGAACAACGTAGGGCTTGGTCCGTTGAATGGCAGAGGCATGGCAAGTTTGCGTACATCATCGATCAATGCACCGCCTTCCATCTCTACAACTTCAGTTGGTTGCACGTTTAAGGTCTGGCCGCCTGGCCCGCCTTTAAGCTTAAGCAGCGTAGGCACGTTTTGAATGTGCGCAGAGTCTAGCAAAGCACGCAATGCGCCTGTTGCTGCACCGCTAAGACCGCCAATCATGTGTGTTAGACCAATAGGGTAAGCACCACGCCATGGCACAAACGGGAACTCTACAATCCAGTCAAGCTCAAGTTGACGGTCATCATCAGGTTCCCAGTTACGGTACAAGCTTAAAGCTTTGTCAGTTGACTTGTCAATGCTTAAGATGTATGGCTCAGGCCCATCGCTAAAGTCAAGGTACGTATAGACTTCGTAGATAGTACGCAGACCATCTTCGTTGTAGCTTAAGTCTTTACGGCCTTCAATCTTATCGTTAGCTTGGGTTGACTTGCTAAACTCTGGGTCATCAGGAATGCCTAAGTCAACGTCAAGATACATGCCTGACTTAACGCGCCTGCTGTACTCAAACTTAGTGATGTATTGAACGTGCGTCTTGCGCTCAGCGGTGTAAAAGTTTGTTGCTGCAAATGGCAAGTAAACATCATCGATTGCAATGAACTCTGAGCAAGGCCGTCTATGCAATGGGTTCCACATGAACTTCATGTATTGACCGCCGCCAAGTGGCAGCTGCGTACTAAGCTGTTCTAGCTCACCTCTGAACTCAACCATCTGTTCAGTCGTCTGCCAGTTCATAAACTCGGCTTTACGCTCTGCCTTCTGGATCTTAGACTTATCACGCTCGCCTAAGATCTTGCTCTTGACAGGACCGTTAGGTGGGAACACTTCTTTCATGAAGCGTGCAGAGAAATCTACGCAGGCTTCAACTAGCATCGGGTGCACGACCTTGTTTGCACCTGTAAACTGAGCACCACCAGGTGCATCATCGCCTAAGCCAGTGCGGCGCAAACCTTCTTCGTATTGCTTGTCACGCTTCTCGCGTGCTTCTTTGTCATTGCCGATCTTTTCCATCAAATCATTGATGGCAGTTTTCAGCATGTCTTGATCTACTTCGTCAACTATGTTGGCAAAGTGTGCAAGCTTTGTGGCGTGGTCTATATCATTCTTCTCACGAATAATTGCACCGCCGTCTTCTGTGTCTTCAACTTCGTTGTCAACATCCTCTAGCTGTACGCTCTCGCCTTCAGGCAAATCATCTTGTAGTCTTTTGGTTGCCATTCTTTACCTCACATGTACTGGTTAGCGATTGCATCTACTTGGTCAGGATCGTACGCTGTGACGCTGCCGCCTTGTGCATAATTGACTGAACCGCCTTTAGCATAACCAGTTGGCTCGTCAAAGCTGTTCATGATCTCATCTATTTTGTCAGGGTCATAGACTGACACGCTGCCGCCTTTGGCGTAGCCATCATAACCGCCTGTTCTAGGTATGTAATCATTGATTAAGTCATCAAACTTTTCAGCTTTAACGAATCTTTCACCATTGTAATTTTTACTAAAGTCTTTTTGTACGGAACTTGAATCAGCCGTCATGTGATTTACTTTAATAAATTTCTTTATTGTTGTAGGGTCTTTTGTGTCAACAATGTCGTAAAGCTCAAGGTCTTTAACTTCAGACCATTCGCCTGAGTTAAGGAACTTTACTACTGAGTCAGTGATTTTTGCTCTATATTGTGGGTCACGCTTCTCGTATTCAAGTGCACGCTCGCTGTCAAAATAGTTACCAACAGGTTTGATTTCACCAATGCTAGGTGGACCGCTTACAGATGAAATATAACGGTCATAAGCTTTAGGCATATTGGTTTGCAACCACTCTAATGCTTCTTCTTGCTCACCGTAAAAGTCGTCAGAACCTAAAAAGTTATTAAATTTTCGTCTCTCTGCTGCAGTCATAGATTGCAATAAATCGTCAACGTCTTCCATTATGTCGCCGCTTTGCGGAATGGAAGAGATCTTTGCCTGAGCATGAGGACGACCTTCGGCATCAAGCAATGTTGTGAGTCGGTTATTGCCTGATCCATAAGACTCAGCAAGACTATCACCTTGCGTACACCAACCAGCTTGTTTACCAATAGTTGTGCAAAGCTTCTTTGCTTTCTTGTCAGTTGTTGCAGGAATATCAACCCAAGTCATACCTGGTTCTTTGACAAATGATAGCTGCGCAGTCGGGTCTTGTAGCCTAGGCACAGCCATTAAGTTATCTGACATTCCGGCTAGTTCAGCTTTTGCAGCTTCAGCAGCACGCCATTTATTAACCTTGTCAACCCGCTCCACCATTTGCTTAACAGTCACAGTATCCAGTTGCTTAAGTGTCAAGCGCAAGTTTGCTGGCAAACCAGATGTTGGGTCAAGCATGTTTTGTAGCTCATCGGTCATATGACTAAAACCAAGAGTGTTGTTTAAGTCTACTGGGCTGTCAATTTTATAAATCGGTGTGTCTGGGTCTAATTTTGCAATCCAGGGATTTTTTTCACCCCATACATCAGCAATGCGTCGGTCTAAGGCACGCGCTAATTCAGGATGATCTTTTGTCATTTGAACTGCGTTTTGAAATTCTCGCGCTGGTGTTGATGTGATTTCAGTGTCTGCAAGGTTTTCCCACATCTCGGCTTTGCGAGTGTAAGCTTCCATATCCGCTGGGTATCCAGCCTCATCATGTTTCTTGACAGCAAAACCTTCTTCCGGATAGCCAGCTTTAAGTCTCATAGTTGCTGTGTCTTCAGGCAACCATACGCCATAATCTCCTGCAGGGTTGCCAGGAAAATGTGAGTAACCTTCTTCATGAGCAAGTCGTATTGGGTCGTCAGGCGTGCCCATATCATTGCGAATGTAATTCTGCAATTTGGTGTCAAGCCACTTGTTTATGGCTGCGTTTTTTGGATCTATTTCCGGTTCATAACCGTATAAAGCTGCATTTTCTAATGGTCTATTTGTAGAATCTCTCTTTAATGGGCGTATTGATGCTTGAACACTATCCATTGAGCCAACCGTTGGCTCCCAATTGCCGCCCTTAGGCTTGACAGCATACGACCTTGTAGGCGCAGTTATACTTTTGGCTATATCCCTGGCAACAAAGGGTGCTGTCTGAACTAAGTTAGTACCAACACGCTTAGCATACTTAGCAAGCGGTCCACCCATTGGCCCGACAAGCATTGCAGACTCTGCCGTGTCATCTGGCAGCATAGGAACATTGGCCTTACCAACGTTTGTGATAGGTTCGCCATAACTTAAACGCTCAACTGTTCGTGCAAGTGCAGGAACACCCAAAAACTCCATCGTTCCCTGCATCTGCTGTGTGCGCTGAGGTGCATAGCTTTGCTTAAGGAAATTGGCAATTGAGCCAAGAACTGGTTGTTGTGGTGTGGCTTGTACTGAATCGCCTTCAGCATAATTTGTTCTGACTGAACCGCCATCTGCCCACTTGACCTTGTTAGCCCAGTACGCAGCACTGCTTGGGCCTTTAGCTATGTTAGCTGAGTGCCGTGCCTTAAATGATGCACGCTTTGCAGTCATACGGTCTGACTCACCTTCTTTAGGTTTGCCTGCTGTACTAGCGCCTTGTTGACCAAAACGGATAATCTTCTCCTTGCCATCTACCTTGGTCTTCACAATGTGAGACTTGGTAGGGTGGCCAGGAGTGCGCTTAGGTTGATTAAGCTTTAGACTATCCTTGTCAACAGGCTTGTTCATTTTTTCTTAGCCGCAGCCCGTATGTTGTCGACCATGTTTGGATAAGGTCTGCCTGCAGCTTTGGCCATTGCTTTAGCAGACGACTTGGCTTTGGACGATAGAGGCTTACTCTCACCAAGGCTTTTAGGGCGTGCTTTTTCCCAGACAGGTTTTTTAGGCTGCATACGGATTTACTTTCGGTTTGTTAGAGATGCGAACTTCGTCAATATCTTTTGCTTGAGGGAGTTCAAACCATCTATCATTCTTGAGATAGATAATAGCTTGCGTAAACGTGTCAACATAGTCATCATGCTCCGCTACTGGGAACTTGCCCAGTTGTTTTAGGAAAGGTGCTGCCCAACTGACATGTTGGCCAGGGTTCTTTCCTGATTCAGGTATCCACAACAAACCTAGCTCCAAGGTCGGAGCAGCTTGATGTGCACGCGATACTTTGTCTGCTAAGCCTGGATTATAGCCCACAGCAGGCACCTTAGCTAATCGTAAGTCTTGTAGCAAGGACTGGCCGCTTGCTTTGGCTTCGACAAGTATCCGGTCTGGCCTTCTGGCACGTGAGTATGGTGAGTCCTTGGTCATACCGCCGTACTCAGTTGTCCAATCCTTGATTGCCTTTGCACGCAGGTCAGGGTAGCTGAGGTGTTCGTCCCATGCATCGATCAACATGGCGTGGCGTTCGCCTTTGTGCGTGAACATGGCCCAGACCGTACAAGCCGTAGGGTCGCCTGTAGTCTTCTCTGTAAAGGCACAGTCATACGACTGCAAGATGTATTCGAATGGCGGTAGGCCTGAGGTTGAGGGCCACATGTTGAAGCAGTCTGTCTTGAGGATACCACCTTGGCTAGGCACAGGATCTTGCTGCAACTGGCCTGCTGTGCCATAAGACCCGAGCAGCTGCTTCAGGTTTGTAATCTCTTTCTTGCCAAACCGTTCAGGGCAGATTAGTTCACCCTTGACTTTGCGTGGATCATAAGGACCAAGCACGGTCTTGCGTGACTTGCCATCCCATTCAGCCGGTATGCAGATGTGTTCCCAACCCTTGATGTCCTCAAGTATGTGGCCGCTGATGTCAAGCTCGTGCAGTCGCTGCATGACGGTGACCATGGCGTCGGTCTTTGGATTGTTCAGTCGTGTTGACCACACCATGTCAAACCACTCAAGGTCAGAAGTCCGCATGACCTCAGACTGGGCAGCTTGCGCTCCGTGAGGATCGTCAAGTATCAACCTCGATCCGCCTTCACCTGTCGCCGTGCCACCAACAGAGGTTGCCAACCTATAACCGGTCTTGTCATTCTCAAACCGCTGCTTAGCGTTTTGGTCACCAGACAGCTCAAACATGTGCTTCCACCTGTCTTGATACCAGTTGGATTGCAGCAGGCGCCTGGTCTTCAGATTGTCACGTGTGCTGAGGTTGCCTGAGTACGAAGCGCACAAGAACTTCTGCGAAGGGTTGACAATCCATTCCCAAGCAGGCCACATGACTGAGACAATGGTTGACTTGGAGTGACGAGGTGGAATGTTGATCAGCAAACGCCGTATGTCGCCAAGAGTAATGGCCTCAAGGTGTTCACAGATTGTTTCAATGTGCCAACTTTCTATGAACGGTATGCTTGGCTCAACAACATGCCATGACTGCTTGACAAATTCATACAGGTTGCTCTCAGCTTTCCTGCGCAGCTGTTCCTTTGCAATCAGCTCACTCAGAGCTTTGTGATTCAAAGGGGCGTTCATTCTGTCGGTGTGGCTTTGACCAGCAAGGTCTGAATCTGCTCCAACTCATTGTCACTCAAGCCTTTAAGGTCCACGACCGAAGTCTCAATCGCACCACCGTTTGGCCCACTGATCTCGCTGCGTGCAAGCTTCGGCACATGATATTCAACAACCGATTGAAACAAATTAAATGCTTTTTCAGGGTTTGGCCTGATAGCATAAACCATGTTTCCTTCATTGTCATAGACCTGTTTGCCTTCAGCATCAAGCAAAGGGCTGCCGTTAGCAACTTGATCGAGCCAACCGGTCAAACGGTGAGCGTTGCCGTCGACAAACTCGGCAATTGCTTGCCTTGCAGTCAATGTGATCTTGTTCTGCGTGCCTGCAGCACGGCCTGATCCAGGCATTTTTGGCGAGCCCGGTTTATTACCAGGCACACCTTTTTGTCTTAGTTGTGTCATAAATCAAACCCTTTCGGCCAGACGTTCTACTTTAGATTTTAGCATAAAGATCATACCGCTGTTTGTGCCTCAGCTCTTGCCACGAACCACCACATAGCGCCTAAGCCAGTCAGGTAGCTTGTCACCATACACGTAGGTCAGCAACATGCCGTAAGCCTCGTCAGCCCCCTCGCACACAAAAGCCTCGTAGCCTTTTGCACGCAGCTTATCGATCACATCAGTCTGACTGCTGCTAGTTTTACCACCAACCTTTTTCATTTCAATAAACAAGCCATGCTTATTCTCACGTGGCTCTGCAAGAAACAGGTCAGGAGCTCCTGCCAATACGCCTTCTCTCTTCATCTGCGCAGCTACTCGAATCTCTCTTTTGCCACCGTTCGGGATGCTCATAAAAACCAGGTCAGGATGAAAATTGCGCACTCTGGCAACTAAGACAGTTTGCTCACTTGACTCTGACTTTGGAGTCTTTTTTTTCATCGAGGATCGAGATCGAGTTCGAAAAAATCCAACCGGCCACCGGCGGTATATATACTTTTTTTTAAATCTATATATGCATTCCGGCCATCTACTTTATATACATTTACTCTATCCTCTATCCTATATAGTATATAAACTAATAAAATCAACAACTTAGTCGAGATCGAGTTGAGGATCGAGTTGAGGATAGGATTAGGTTCGTTCATGCTAAAAGGTCTTTTTCGTCGGTTTCATCCAATTTTTTTCTAATAACGATATTTATTTCTTCTGCTTCCATTTTTCCAAAATCTTTTATCGCGATCTTCTTGAACCAGATTTGACACATGCTGCCCTTCCATTTTACCGACCTTTCAAGCTTAACATAGCCTAATTTCATGAGCATTTTGTTCAATGCTTTTCCCTTAGGAACCTCTGCATCTTCGACAAAACTCATAGCTGTTGTGAGGTGCTTGCTAGAGAATATTTCCTTGCTAAAGCCAAATCCTCCCTCATCAAGCAGAGTCTTTATAGTCTCAAATTCATCAGACGTGTTTAGGCCAATCATCTGATTTTTAGCAAAAGAGGTAGGTGCTTGGCCTTTCGGGTTGAATGCGTCTACAAGCTCAAACTCAAGCAGCCACTTCCTAAGTCCAGGTGCATGGTTGGCAATAGACTCAAACAGCCTACTGAAGTAATTGCTATCAGCCACTTGCCTTAGTTCTTCTTGATCAGTAAAAGGTGTAAACTGAACCCACCATCTTCTGTCTGTATCCTCCAAAGGCAGAGCGTCATGATGGTTTGTGAAGGCAATGTAGTTAACCGTGTTAGGTGCTACGTACTCATTAACGCCCTTCGGGTGAATGGTAACCTGATCATTGGTTATGTATGGCTTGATGGTGTTCAGCACATCATGGCGGTTGTGACCAACCATACGAATCTCTTCTAAAACATTGACGCATCTGCCTGCTGCCCAACTAGTAAAGCCAGTAGCCAGTACGCTAGGAGAGACTATGCCCACATTGGCCATTCCCATAACTCCCATCATCAGGTTGCCAAGCACAGACTTGCCATCACCTTCAATGCCTTTAATCAAAGGCGCCCAACGAATCTTAACGCCAGGATTCTGAACACAGTAAGCCATCCAAGAAGTCATGATTGCAGCAGCACCAGGTTCTGTCAAGATCATTGCCAAGTGTCCCTGCACTACATCTATAGCTTCAAGGTCTCCTTTGCTGTATGCAGCAGGTATATCAGGTGGGCTGTTTTTGTTGTATTCATTGACACAAGGGACTCCATTCATCTCAAACAAGTCACCAACAGCAGGTAGATAGATGATTTTGTCAGGCGTTGGTATGCCCCACAAATCCAAGGCCAAAGTAGCAGCCGAGTCATCACCTGTCAGCCTGTTGAACATGGCACCAAAGCCTGACTGTGTAACTTTCCTTTTGGTGACCACATTAAAGAACCGGTCTTCATGTGTGACGTAGACCCAATCAGCTGCCCAGTCAGGCACACCATCTCTGCCCTTTGGCTTGATCAGGTTCTTTGCATCTCCAATCGATACAGGGAACTTAAACTCTTTGAACTTGTCTTTAAGTATGTGAGCCAAAACACCACGGCTGATGTGGTCAATGCCAAGCTCTTCTTTAATTGACTCAACCACAGTGGTTCTTAATTGATTAATGTCTGGGCAATCCTTGATCATTGCCTCATACTTTTCAAAGGTCCTTGTTTGCTCAGCCTTCTTGACCTCACCAACCCGCTTAATGATCGAAGCCAAGGTGATTGCACCGCCGCCTGTGCTGCGCTGCTCACTAAAAGAATCCCACTTAGTTTCTAGTTCTTGCCGGTTATAGGTAGACGTGGCTTGACTAACCTCATCCCAGACTTCCATCCACTTGCCATCACCAGAACCTTGATGATGAAGTGCCATGCCAAGTTGCAACCAATCCTCATAGTTGTCAATGTCACCCATATATGGTATGAGCTCATCACTGACCTTGTCAATATCCCAACCGGTCAATGGCGGTTTGTAGGTTTCTAAAGAACTGACTTGGTTGTTTGAGCCGAAGTGTTTTTCCACAAACCAGTCAATGTCTTGGACAGTATCAGGCAAGCAGCCGTGACCGTTTAATGTGTGGCCTGTAACTGTAAAGTACCTGCCATCACGGTAAACTTCAATGTTGCCCTTCTTGCCTGAGATTGCTAAGTTAGACCTGGTGAATAACTTTATGCCTTTGCCTGAAGGGCTGATCTCTGCATAGCCATCAATACGGCCCAATACCTCTGTGGCATCTCTGTTCAGTTCACCATCAATAATGCAGTCATCAAGGTCAATACCTTGGAAGTCATTTGAGCCATCAATTGTGATGCCTATGCCATCAAAGCCACCCATCAGGTAAGCATCCATGGCATCTTCATAGGTTGTCCATGTAGCAGCAGCTGTGCTCTTTGCCATCTTGCCATCAGTCTGGTAAGGTACCTTTTTCCATACAACCTCACCGTTCTGCTTTGACTGAGGTACCATCTTCCACATGACCCATCGAGGGATGGCCTTTAACTCTGTAGGGATTTTGTTTGGCACTACTGCCAGGACTGTAGGTTTATTTTGCATTAGCCTCTCCTCTTTCGTACAAGAGGCTAGCTAAAGCCACGATGTTGTTGGCATCAATGTTTCTGAGTCTAAGTTCTATGAGCATAGTCTTAGAGACTAGTAAGAGTTTGCGCGCATCTTCAGCAGCCTCCCTTAGCTCAGGAGACAAAGACAAGAGTTGTTCTTGATGCATAAAAAACAATGCGTCATCGTCGGTTTCGTAGTCTGACATGTTAGAGGGGTTCCTAGAAAGTAGAAAGGAAAAAGAAAAGGAGTTAAAATTCTAACACAAAAAACAATGTACAATAAACTATGACCTCAAAAAAAATTAAACCTTTTAAAGCCGAATGCCGACAGGCTCTTGAGTTGCTGCTTGTTCACTTTGGCACAAAAGCCGAGATGGCAAGGCAGGCAAAGATGAGTAGGAATACCGTTTCTTACTGGTTTACACGTGGCCAGGTAGGGCGTGTGGCTGCCAAAAAGTTCGGTTCAATGAAGGCCTTACCATTCACAAAAGAGCAGCTCAGGCCTGATATAGGCAATTGGCTGCCAGTGGCCAAACGCAAATAAATTAAAAAAAAACTAAAATAGTTGTGTACGACCTAAAAAGTGTTGTACAATTATCTCACAGCAATCCGCTGTCTCAATGTCGTAAAAGGAAAACATCATGAACACAGTATTTAAAGCATGGATCTACGAAAACACAGAGCATTTTGGCGGTTACACAGGAGAGATTGAAGGTGTAAACATCAACACCAACATTGAAGATCTTAAAGATACTCCTGTAGAGTTTTACGCTAACACAAAAGCAGAGTTGCTTCAAAGCATGATTTGCTTTTTAAAGTCACAAGGTAAAACCGGAATTTTAAGAGTTGTCAAGTAAAAAATAATTGTGCAGCGCTTAAAAAGCGTTGTACAATTCACTCACAGCAATCCGCTGTCTCAATGTTGTAAAGGAATTATCATGAACAAAGTCTTATTAGTCACAATCAAAAACGTGTATGGCACAGAGATGATTTATCCTGCAAATGATGCAGCTCACATCTTTGCAAACATTGCACGTCAAAAAACCTTGAGCCGTGACACTCTTAAGAATGCAAAAGCTCTTGGCTATGACGTTCAAGTTCAACAGCCTACATTGGAGCTTGCATGAAATACAAACTCAACATAGAACGTGACGTAGATCAAGATGGCTACGGCGATGACGTGGTCTACATCCTAAATCTACCTAATGGCTTTAGGTTCTACGATGACTTAGTCCATACAAGAGGCTATGACACTATGGCAGAACTAAAGCAGTCAGTCAAGAACGACATCATCCCTTGTGATTGTAAGGGCTGCAAAGCATGAAAATCTATCTTGCACTTGCTGCCATTGCTTTTCTAATTCCTTTCTACTTGATTGGCGTAGCAACTGCTATGCTCATTGATAAGCTATGGTCATGGGGAACAGAGTGAACCTATACCCACATCAAGTTCAAGCGGTGCAATGGCTAGGTCAGCGACCTAAGGCCATTCTTGCCTTGGACATGGGTTTAGGCAAGACTTGTGTGTCTGCCTTAGACTTAGTAAAGCCTGCGCTGGTGGTGTGCCCAGCCTCGCTTAAACTCAACTGGCAAAGAGAGCTAAAGATGTGGCGGCCTGACCTAAGCGTACAGGTTATCAAGTCACCTAAAGACCAGCCAAATAAGTCTGACGTGACTATCATCAACTATGACATTCTGCAAAAGGTAGATCTACCTATAGTCAGCACCTTAATTGTTGATGAGGCACACTACGCAAAGAATTACAAAGCTAAACGTACAAAGGTTTTGATGCAGCTGATCAAAGCTGCACCTAATGTAAGTCTACTTACAGGCACACCAATCGTCAATAGACCAATTGAGTTGTGGACTTTGCTCTACTCAATCGGTGCAACTAAGCTTGGTTACTTTGAGTTTGGCATGAGGTACTGTGCAGGTTGGAGAACGCCTTGGGATACCTATGACTTTAGTGGATCAAGTAGGTCTACGGAGCTAGCAGCTGTACTTAAACCATTTATGCTGCGGATGACAAAAGCTGAATGCTTAAAAGATCTGCCATCAAAAACTTATAGAGTCATTGAGCTTGATTTACCTGTTGATAAGCGTGAAAAAGATTTTGATCAAAAGCAAATTGACAAGCCAGACTCAATACCTTTTGAAGCTATCAGTGACATTCTTAAGATGAACGCTGAACGCAAGCTGCCTGATGCAATCACATACATTAAAGACTGTCTTGAGCAGACCGACAAGGTCGTAGTGTTTGCTCACCACATACACATCATTGACAGTTTAATGGATGGGCTCAAAGAGTTTAACCCAGTTAAAGTAACTGGTTCAGTAAAGAATGAAGATAGACAAACAGCTGTTGACACGTTTCAAACAGACAAAGCTTGTAGAGTCTTTGTAGGCAATATCAAAGCTGCAGGAGTAGGCTTAACTCTGACTGCTGCAAGCCATGTAATTTTTGTTGAAGCCAGCTGGTCACCAGCAGACATACAACAAGCAGCAGACCGCTGCCACAGAATTGGACAGAAGGACAATGTTACGGTCGACCTTCTGACCATATCCGAGTCCATCGACTCTTTAGTGCTGCATTCAGTGCTAACGAAGATGGACGTCATCGACCGTATTATTAAGGAGTCCACCATGGATCAATCTCTCATTGCACAAAAACTTCGTGAACTTGCTGACCTGTTTGACCAACAAGCAGTAGCGCCTAAAGCAGAACCTAAAGTAGTTAAAGAAACAAAAGCTGTAAAGATAGAGCCTGCAGCAGCGCCAATGGACGTAGCAGCAGCGCCAACACTTGATGACTTGCGTCAAGGTATGGCTGAGTTGATCGGTTCAGGCAAGCGTGACAAAGTCATTGCAATTCTTGCAAACCTTGGCGTTAAGAAAGTTAGCGACATTGAAGATGACAAATTTGCAGAAGCAATGGGCTTGATCAATGGCGCACGCTAAACTATCACCATCAGCAAGCGCTAGGTGGATGACCTGCCCTGGCAGCGTTCACTTAGAGCCTGACTTTAAAGGCGGAGACTCAAGCATATATGCAGAAAAAGGCACTGCAATGCACACAGTCTCTGATGACTGTTTGACCAAAGGTCTTGAGCCTAAGTCATTTATTGGTAAAACCGTCAATGGTCACATCATTGTGCAAGACATGATTGATATTGTTCAAGTGTACGTGAACTATCTTCAGTCTTTAAATGGCCAAAAGTTTTATGAAGAGAAGGTGACTCTTGCTGAAGTTATCAATGATTGCTGGGGAACAGCTGATGCCATCATCATTGAAGGCTCATTGATGCGAGTTATTGATCTTAAAACAGGCGGCGGTATTAAAGTAGAAGCTGAAGGCAATACACAGCTTCTTTGCTATGCATTAGGTGCGTACTTAAAGTATTCACCTGCGTATGACATAAGCGCTATGGCATTGACAATCGTGCAACCGCCAATGGGCAACATTGATACATGGACCATTAGTGTTGAAGATCTACTAGCCTTTGCAGAAGCACTTAAACTGGCTTATGCTGCAATTCAAAATGAGCCTAACAAGTTCGTAGCTAGTGACCAAGCTTGCAAATGGTGTCATGCTAAAGCACAATGCCCTGAGATGAAGCGGTTAGCCAATGAAGCTGCTGCAGTAGACTTTAACGACTTAAGCACAAGCAGCATAGAAGAGTGGCTGCCTAAACTTAAGATGCTAAGTTTGTTTATTGAAGCTGTAGAAGCTAAAGCAAAAGACACAATGTTAGCAGGCGGATCAATCCCAGGTTGGAAAGTTGTTGAAGGCCGTAGAACCAGAAGCTGGACAGACCCTGTACAGACTGAGCTGTGGTTAAAGCAGCAAGGCTATGACCAGATCTATACAAAGCCTGTTTTACTTAGTGTTGCTCAAATGGAAGCTAGCCTCAAAGGAGAATTTTTAGATATAGATGATTTTGTAACCATAGGTTTTGGCCAACCCACCATTGCTCCTGAGAAGGATAAAAGGCCTTCTGTGGACAAAAACCAGTCAGCCAAAAAAGATTTTGAAAAAAATGCAAAATAATTGTGCACAGCCCAAAAAGCGTTGTACAATTAACTCACGGCAACTTCGCCGTCTTAATGTTGTAAAGGAATTATCATGTCACACGAATTAGACTTCTCAAACGCACAAGCCAACTTTGCTCACGTAGGTGAAAAGGCATGGCACGGTCTTGGCCAAAAGCTCGAAGCAGGACAACCATTAAAAGTATGGGCTAAAGCTGCAGGCTTGTCACACACAGTCGAACGCTCTATGGTTCAGTATCTTGCAGGCAAGCACTGCGTTATGACACCTCATATTGGTCGTGACGTGTTGTATCGCTCTGATACACACGCACCTCTTGGCGTTGTTGGCAAAGACTACAAAGTAGTGCAGCCTTCTGATGTATTAGACTTCTTTGCTAAGTTAGCAGAGAACAATAACTTTGAACTTGAAACAGCAGGTTCATTGTCCAATGGCAAACGTATTTGGGCAATGGCTAAAGTCAATGATGGCGCAACAGTAGTTGGTCAAGACGTAGTCAAGCCTTATGTTCTATTGGCCACATCTTATGACGGCACATTAGCTACAACGGCTAGATTCACTAGTGTGCGTGTTGTTTGCTCAAACACTCTTGGCTTTGCTACAGAAGAAGGCGGCGACACAATCAAGATTAACCACTCTAAAGAGTTTAGCGCTAAAGACACTGCTCTTGATTTAGGCATTGCGTTCAACTCATTCGACAAGTTCTTGATTGATTCGCGCCGCTTAGCTGCAAAAGAAGTCAATAGCACTTTTGCTGTGGAGTTTCTTAAGTTGCTTTTGCCTGCGTCTGTCCGTACAACTACAGTCAATGGTATCAAAACAAAAGAACCTGTGCCAGTAGAAAACACAAAAGCTTTTCAGTCAATCATGGCTTTGTTTAATGGTCAAGCTTTAGGTTCTGACTTGCCAGAAGCTAGCGGCTCAGCTTGGGCATTACTCAATGCTGTAACAGAACATGTTGACCACGGTCTTAATCAAAATGCAGCATGGTTTGGTTATGGCAATGCTATCAAAAACAAAGCACGTGACTTGCTAATGGAAGTTACTGCATAAATATAGCCGTAAGGCTAATGACAGACCGGAAAGACGGTCAATTTACTTCAACGTTTAAAAGGAAAATCAATGTCAAAAATTATTACCCCCGAGTTCAGAGGTTCTTTCGTACATCTTCTTGAGCCGCATGCAATTAAAGGCGTAGAAGGCGCCAAGGCACGGTACCAAATTACCATACCTCTTCCTAAAAAGGATAAGTTCTGGAATGAACTGAATGCTTTGATTGATGAAACAGCTAAAGGCAAATGGGGCAAGATTCCTCCAAAGATGAAGTCACCTGTTAAAGATGGTGATGAAGAGGAGCGTCCTGAACTGTCTGGCTGCTATAGCGTGCAAGCCACGTCTAACAACAAACCTGGAATTGTTGGCACAGACTTAAAACCAATTATGTCTGCTGATGAGATTTATAGCGGCGCTTTTTATCGTGCTTCTATTCGTGCTTATGCATGGGAGCATCCAACAGGTGGCAAAGGCGTATCGATTGCACTTGACAATGTCATGAAGGTTAAAGATGGTGAAGCATTTAGTGGCAGGACTGAAGCTAGCTCTGACTTTGCTGACTTTGCTAAAGAAGACGCTGACCTTTTAGGTTAAAGACTAAGCTAGCACAAGCTTTGTGTGCCTATCAGGAGCGTGGCCTGTCCAAACAATCAATACGAATAGGAGTTAGCAATGGAATCAAAAGTAATGGACCTTGTGAAGGCCATGCATCAGAAGTTTGGCATAGAAAATACAACAGGTGCAAACCAGCTTACTGTAGAAGAAAAAGAATTTAGGTCTGCAGCAATGCTCGAAGAGCTAAACGAGTACATTGCAGCAGACACACTAGTTGACCAATACGATGCACTCTTAGACTTGATTGTCTTTGCAGTGGGTACTTTAGAGCGTCATGGTTTTCCATTGCTTGCAGGCTTTGAAAAGGTCATGGAAGCAAACATGGCCAAAGAGCTTGGTCAAAATGGTGAAAAGCGTGGTGGCTTTAAACGTGACTTAGTTAAACCAGAAGGCTGGACTCCACCAGAAGCAAAGCTGCAATTAATCTTAGACAGCAATACAAGTCCTCAGGTTGTATTTGACTTTGCACCTAGTTCAGACGGCAATGTTGTGGCAGGCTTTGCACCAAAGTTTGATGCAACTAAGGTCCGTCTTGACTTGCTGCCAATTGAACCCATGATGCAAATTGCCAATGTTTTTGGCTTTGGTGCTAAGAAGTATTTTGCAAACTCATACAGACAAGGCGAGACCGTTGTTTGGTCACGTACTTATGGATCAATCATGCGTCACATGATGTCTTTCTGGTCTGGCGAAGACAAAGACCCTGAGTCAGGTTTAGACCATCTTGCACATGCAGGCACACAACTGTTCATCTTGATGGAACATGCTGCACACAATAAAAACAAAGATGATAGGTTTGTAAGGAGCATCCCATGAATGTCCAACAAATCCGTAATATCTTGACAAACAAGCTAGCAGCACAAGACTTTGCAGAAGACGGCAACATTGAGATCATCAATGCCTCATTTATTGCAGATGAGCCTTTGATCTTTGGTGAAGTTGACGACACCTGGAATGCTAGAGAGTTGCGTTGGTACATGAGTCAATCTTTAAACGTCAATGAAATAGCACCTCCTGTTCCTGCCGTATGGAAGCAAGTTGCCAGTACAAAAGGCATGATCAACAGCAACTATGGTTGGTGTATTTTTAGCCAAACAAACGGCTATCAATTCCATAAAGCCATAGACTCGTTAGTTAAAAACAAAAGCAGTCGCCAAGCGGTGATGATCTACATTCGGCCATCGATGCATGAAGACTCAGTAGTTGATGGCATGAGAGACTTTATGTGCACATACAGCACTCAGCTATTAATCCGTGATGGCAAGCTGCATCACATAGTCAACATGCGAAGCAACGACGTTGTCTATGGCTACAAAGGCGATCGATTTTGGCAAGACACGGTTCTTGACTTAGCTCTTACACGTTTGAATGATACTTATCCTGATCTAGTTAAAGGTGACTTGTACTGGAACGCAGGCTCATTGCATGTTTATCCTAAACACTTTCATTTGGTGCAATCATGATTTTTAATCCTTTTGCTTCTATACCTGTCAGTGAGAAGTCACATGTGCGTGGCTGGGCCATGCATTGGGCAGAGTGCATGAACACAAAAATTGCAACTAAAAACACAGACCTTAGTTCATGCAGCAACCTTTACTGGGAACATGGCGTAAACTTTGGAGGCGGTCTTAATCTGTTTGGCGGCGTTACTGATGAGATTGTTGACAAGATCGATCAACTAGTTAACTTTAATGGCAATCTATTCAGTTTAGACTTGCCTATGCCTGACTATGGAGAGCAGTTAGAAAAGCGGATAGGTCAAGCAACCTGTTCGCCACGTTTAACTCCAAACCTGCTAACGGCTTTTAAACTTAGACTTGCTAACAGCCAGACTATTTTGCAAAGCCAATTAGGTTTTGTAAAGGTTGCCGTTGGCGACAGTCATGCTACGGCTTTTGCTTCACCTAGAAGTATGGTCTTGCGTACAAATGGTTTAACTCTGCATGGCGCTTTAACTAAAGGTGAGTTTGTGAAGCAATTAAACACATTAAAGAAAATGCCAAGCAAAGCAACTCTAGTTGCAGGCTCTATTGACATACGGCATCACATAGGAAGACAGCCTAATTCAGGCAAAGCTATAGAAGACTTGTGCGAACGTTACTGCGAAGTGATTGAGTTCATAAAAAATGAATTTGAAATAGCCGTAGAAATAGCAGCCCCTGTTCCTGTTGAGTATGAGGCGCGTAGACTTCCACAGACTGGTTACTACAAAGACAAACCTTTTTGCGGTTCAATAGAATCCAGGCGAGACTGGACTAGCTACTTTATAGACCTCATGTCTTGTGAGAACAAAGTGGTTAGACCTCCTGAAGAATGGTACTCTATGGATGGTGAAGAGTATGCCAAGAAATACATGGAACTAAGCTCATCTGTGCACATTGCACCTATCAACTACCGTCGTTTTAACTGGGGCAAAGCATGAGCCTTTTCACTATTACAACAGACACGTCTAACAAAGACATTCCTTCAGGTATGACTGCCTTAGAAGCACGTAGGCACTATCATGCAATGAGCAATGGCTTTATGTCTAAGCTATCAAAGCCAGTAGTTCATCGATACGAAGACAAATACATCTTTAGAGGAGATGCTAGTCAGTCAAGTTTAAAAGGCTATGGCGCAGAGCAGCTAGTTGCAGAATGCAAAGAAGATGTTTTAGTTTATTGTGCACCTCGAGTAGGTATGGCTATGGATGCAATTGCAACACTTGCCAGGATGTATGGTAAAAAGTGTGTGTTCTTTTGTCCTGCTTCAGGTGAACCTTCTAAACATCAAAAGGCATTGCTTGCATATGGCGCAGACTTGCGGTTCATAAAGATTGCAGCCATGCCTACATTGAATAGCTATGCTAAGAAATGGGCAGAGCAGCACGGTGCAAAGTACTTGCCTTTTGGTTTGGCAAAAACTCCATTGGTAACAGCAGGCATTGTTAGGCTAGGCACTCAGATTGCAGAGCTGCTTGATGAAGAGCCTAAAGAGATTTGGATGTCTGTCTCTACTGGCACAGCAATTAGAGCTCTTCAGATTGCATGGCCAGAAGCTTCGTGTAAAGGCGTTGTTGTTGCTAGGAACATGCACGACGGTGAGATAGGCCATGCTACCCTTTGGTCTGCATCACAGCCATTTTTAAAAGATGTGCCATTAAGTAAACGCCCACCTTTTCCATCTACATCAAACTACGATGCCAAGTGCTGGGAAGACTTTGAGAATTTTGCAGCAAAAGGTTCGATCTTCATCAATGTAGGAACAGATGATAAGGTTAACAAGTTCTATGACCAAGTCAAAGACATACCTTTAGATAGTCAAAGAGCATGGCATGACATGCATGACTTGGAGCGTGGACTATGAGAATCGAAACAACTGCCTATTACGATGAGATGGTTCGTTATGCTGCCATGGCCAAAACTC
>Ga0209500_10000748_pt1 | contig 26742 bp, 29 predicted proteins | sample S_140212_EF_Meta_FD_187323 | JGI IMG/M metagenome (GOLD analysis project Ga0209500, IMG submission 187323) | Freshwater microbial communities from Lake Simoncouche, Canada to study carbon cycling - S_140212_EF_MetaG (SPAdes) (version 2) | ecosystem: Environmental > Aquatic > Freshwater > Lake ...
CTGGCGCAGTTAATGCCCAAGGCAATGAGTCTTGGTGTGTCCGTCACGTTGTCTGATCTTTCCAACTGCTCCATCATTACGATGGCACGAAATGCGTTGGTACACGAATTCTTAAAGACAGACTGCACAGAGCTTCTGTTTATTGATGCTGATGTAATCGTCACGCCAGACGACATCATGCGTTTGATGGCTCAAAGTGGCGGTAAAGATATTACTGCTGGAGCATATCCACGCAGAGCTAAAGACGCTAAGTTCTTTGCAGATATTTACCATGATGAAAATGGCGACTTAGAGTTTGAAGGCTCTTTGATGCGTTTACAAAGAGCGCCTACAGGCTTTATGTTGATTCAACGCCATGTTATTGAGCAGATGATTGCAGCGCATCCAGAGTGGATATACGAAAAATGCCCTGGTGAGCAGATGGCGGCTGTTTTTGATTTTGCCATTCGTGATGGCAAGTATGTTGGCGAAGATTATTTGTTCTGTGATCGCGCAACAGAAATGGGATTTACGGTTTACATTGATGTAGATATTAGTCTTCCGCATGTAGGTCAAGAAACGTTTGAGCGCAACTTCCGTGAAGAGGTTGTCATGCCAATGTTAGAGAATATCTACCACTCTAAACTGAAAGTCGTAAATGGCTAAATCACCAGCATGGCAGAGAAAAGAAGGCAAATCGGAGAAGGGTGGCTTGAACGCAAAAGGCCGCGCCTCTGCGAAAGCGCAAGGTATGAATTTGAAAGCGCCCCAGCCAGAAGGCGGCTCCCGGCGCGACTCTTTCTGTGCGAGGATGGGCGGCATGAAGAAGAAGCTAACGAGTGCAAAGACAGCAAACGATCCAAACTCACGCATCAATAAAGCTTTGAGGGCATGGAATTGTTAGATTTAAACACCGCATGGTCAGCAATCCTAACTCTTGTAATAGGTTTGCTTGGCTATATGATGAATGAAAAGTTCAGGGAACTGGCTCGTGTCACGATCCTGTTGAACAAAACCCGTGAGGAGGTTGCCCGTGATAACGTTACTCAAGCAGAAGTGGATCGCATTACGAACCACATTGACCAGCGCTTTAACAAACTTGAAGCAAAAATTGACCAGCTTCTTTCAGCGGGGAAATGATGCCGAGCAAAAGTAAAGCGCAACACAATTTCATGGCCGCGATAGCACATTCGCCATCGTTCGCCAAGAAAGCAGGAGTGCCCATGTCAGTGGGTAAAGATTTTGCAACTGCCGATAAAGGCAAGAAATTTTCAAAAGGTGGCGATATGAAAAAGATGAATATGGGTGGCTATGCAGATGGCGGTATGCCTATGGTCAACAAGGGTGGGAAAATGGTTCCCAGCTTTGCTGCTGACGGCGTTGGCAAAATGGCCAAAGGCGGCATGGCTAAGAGCGACATGAAAGAAGACATGAAGGCTGATCTGAAACAAGATAAAGCTATGATGCAAAAGGCTGTAAACAAGCACGAAAGCCGTTTGCACAAAGGCGCATCTATGACTAAGCTGGCTAAAGGCGGTACATTCCGCTCCGCTGCTAATGGCATTGCCCAACGTGGCAAAACCAAAGGCACCCAAATCAAAATGAACAAGGGCGGCATGCCCTGCTAAGGAGTTAACATGAAACGCAGCGTCAACGAATATGATGAGAACCGTGGTGGCGGTATAGGCGGAAAATTAGCCGAAGCCGCTGTTCCACTTGGCGGCCTTGCGGGCGCTGCTGGAATGGTGGGCGCAACTAAAATGGTGCTTGATAAAGCCAATCAAGGTAAAGTTGATCGTGAAGCTGCCGCAGAGATGAAGCGCGAGTCTCGCGGTGTTAAAAAGCCTGCTAACTTTGATGCGATGCAAGAATCTATTCAAGACGCTAAAGATGCCGCTGCTCGTAAAAAAATCAGTGACATGGGCTATGCTGGCGGCGGTAAAGTTTCTTCAGCTTCTAAACGTGCTGATGGTTGTGCTACCAAGGGTAAAACCAAAGGCACAATGATCACTATGTATGGCGGCGGAAAGTGCTGACATGTTAGCCAGCCGCGGCATGGGCGCCATAATGCCCAGCAAAATGCCTCAAGGTGTACGCAAGGCGCGTAGGGATGACACTGATTTCACCCAATACGCTAAAGGCGGCAAGGTGGGATGTGATTGCCACGGCATGGCGGAAGGTGGTTTGTATGACAACATCAACGCCAAACGCCAACGCATAGCAGCCGGCTCTGGTGAACGCATGCGTAAGCCTGGAGCTAAAGGCGCGCCTACAGCTCAAGCATTTATTAATTCTGCAAAGACTGCTAAAAAATGACCACTACCGGCACCACGCTCTTCAACATGGACTTCACGGAAATCGCTGAAGAGGCGTGGGAGCGCGCGGGCCGGGAGATGCGTTCAGGTTATGACTTGCGTACAGCACGTAGGTCCATGAACCTGATGACCATAGAGTGGCAATCTAAAGGCATCAACATGTGGACCATGGAGCAGGGCATCATTAACTTGACGCCTGGTCTAGCCACATATGCTTTGCCCACAGACACGATTGATTTGTTAGAACATGTAATCCGCACGGGTTCAAACACTGCTTCTACCCAGGCGGATTTGACTATTACACGTATTAGTGTTTCTACCTATGCAACAATCCCAAACAAGTTACAACAGGCGCGACCGATTCAGGTATGGATTCAGCGGTTATCTGGCGAGACAAATCCTACAAACGCTGTGCTTGATGGTGCGCTCACCTCAACGGCCACAACGATCACGCTTAACACGGTGGTTGGGTTAGCCGGCTCAGGCTTTATTCGCCTGGGCACCGAAGATATTTACTACACCTATGTATCAGGCAATACGCTGGGTGGCGTGTTCCGTGGACAAAATAACACTACAGCTGCCGCACAAGCAGATGGCACAGCTGTGTTTGTACCTCAACTTCCAGCTGTGACTGTATGGCCAACGCCCGATAACAGCACGACGTATCAGTTTGTGTATTGGCGCCTACGCCGCGTTCAGGATGCCGGTGCTGGCGTCAGCACTGCTGATATGAACTTTCGGTTTTTGCCCGCTTTAGTGTCTGGTTTGGCATATCACATTGCCATTAAAGTTCCAGAACTGATGCCACGGATTGAAATGCTGAAACAGATTTACAACGAAACGTTTGAAATTGCAGCTGGTGAAGATCGAGAAAAAGCTGCGGTTCGGTTTGTGCCTAGACAGATGTTTATTGGAAGCGGCGGGGGTTACTGATGGGTAATCGTTTCGCGTCCGGCAAGATAGCGATTGCTGAATGCGACCGCTGCGGGCAACAGTTTAGGTTGAAAAATCTTAAAACTGAAATCATTAAGCAGCGAAAATATGAGTTGTTGGTTTGCCCTGAGTGTTGGGACCCAGACCAGCCGCAGTTAATGTTGGGTACGTTTCCTGTAGATGACCCACAGGCACTACGCAACCCGCGTAGGGATACAACGTATGTGACGTCTGGCATTAACGCCAATGGTAATTTGTCAGGTGGTTCGCGAGACATTCAATGGGGCTGGTATCCAGTAGGTGGAGCTAGTAATTTTGATGCAGGATTGACGCCAAACTACTTGGTGGCAACTACATTTGTTGGTACAGTAACGGTATCTTAAGGAGATTAAAATGGCATACACACGATCAGCCGACGGCATTGCTAAAAAGGGCAAAACTGAAGGTAAAAATTTAGGTGACAGCGGCCCTACCGTTGGCATGATGGACGGCGGTAAAGGCAAGGGCAAAGGTAAAACCAATGCCAACATGAAGACGATGGGTCGTAACCTGGCAAAAATTGCCGCACAGAAACGAGGTTAATCATGGCTACATTTAGCAAAAAAATGATGGGCAAAGAAGTTGGCGATGCCAAGGTCTATGCTACACCCCACACTATGACGGGCAAAGTCGTTACAGCTTCCCCCAATCCAGGCAGTGGACCCGACCACAGTGATGCCGCTACAGTCAATATGTCTGTTGGTAATATTACCCGTCGCCCACAGCCGGCCGCCAAAACTTCCGGTATCAAGGTGCGTGGCACAGGTGCCGCCACTAAAGGTTTGATGGCTCGCGGCCCAATGGCTTAAGGTTTATACAATGGCAATGACTTACGCCCAACTTGTTGCTGCGGTAACTGATTACACGCAGAACACGTTTGATACCACTGCGATCAATACAATGATTAAGCAGGCGGAGCAGCGCATCTATAACACGGTGCAAATTGCTAACTTGCGTAAGAACGTAACGGGGTTATTGTCTACGGGTAATAAATATCTAGCTTGCCCAGAAGATTTCCTTTCAACGTATAGCCTGGCCATATACCCGTATAACTCAACCACAGCCACCGGAACATCTGGTGCGAAAACTATTGTTGTGGCCAGCACGACGGGGATTGCGTTGGGTCAGCAGGTTACTGGTACCAACATTGGCACCAATGCAACTGTACGCGGGATTAACGGAACCACCATTTACTTGACTGTGGCTAACAGCGGCACAGTTTCAACCACGGTAACGTTCCAGGGCGACTATTTGTACCTCTTGAACAAAGACGTTAACTTTATTCGTGAAGCATATCCATTGAGCGCGCAAGTTTCTGAGCCTCAACACTATGCCATCTTTGGCCCGCAATCAGCTAACGTCAATGAGTTGTCGTTCATCCTGGGCCCTACGCCAAACGCCAACTATTACGCAGAGCTGCATTACTACTACTATCCAGAATCTATTGTGACCGCCTTGACGACCTGGCTGGGTGATAACTTTGATTCTGCATTGCTGTATGGCACTTTGTGTGAAGCGGGTACTTACATGAAGAGCGCGCCGGAAGACGGCATGTACAAGACATACCAGGAACGTTATGTTGCGGCAATTGCCCTGCTCAAGAACTTGGGTGACGGTAAACAACGCGCTGATGCTTATCGCGATGGTCAGATCCGGGTGGCTGTTCAATGAGTAACATTCTCCAAACTCAGACGACCAGCTTCAAAAAAGAGCTATATACGGGCGTTCATAACCTATCTACCAATACTTTGTACATTGCCTTGTACACGGCTAATGCTGATTTAAACGAATCAACCACTGTGTACAGCTCTGTTGGCGAAGTTAGCGGTACAGGCTACAGCCCTGGTGGAGTGCTTTTGACTGGCGTAACCATTAACTCATCTGGGTTTACGGCCTATGTAGATTTTGCTGATGTGGTGTTTAACGCATCGGTTACGGCTCGTTGTGCGTTGATTTATAACGTCACGCAGGGTAATAAATCCATTGCTGTGTTGGACTTTGGGTCTGACAAAACCTCTACCAATTTCACCATCACAATGCCTGCAAACACAGCAACGGCAGCATTGATTCGTTCTTCTAACTAAGGAGTCACCATGACTATCGACAAAATGACTGCCACCGACATGGTGCAAGCATCTACAAAATACAACACAATGCCTGAAGATGCCATGAGCATTCAAGGTTTCTACACTGCTGTTTGCCACGGCGCTGACGGCCAGCTTAAGTGGACAGAGCCTTTCTGCAACTTGGTCACTACAGTGGGCAAGAACTTTACACTGGACACCACGCTGGGTAACACCGCTGGCGGCGCAGTTGTGATGGGTCTTAAGGGTACGGGTACAGCCGCTGTCACTGATACACAAGCTTCTCACCCCACATGGTTGGAAGTTGGTTTGGCTAATGCGCCTACTTACTCAGGCAACCGTCCTACACCATCATTTAGCGCAGCTTCTTCTGGCAGCAAGACCACATCTTCTGCGGTGAGCTTTACAATTACCAGCACAGGTACTGTCGCTGGATGCTTTATCAACATTGGCGGTAGCGCAACTAAAGACTCAACGACTGGAACATTGTTCTCGGCTGGTGACTTTTCTAGTTCTAAAGCTGTTGTTAATGGTGATTCTATTGCTGTAACTTACACTGCTACATTGACCTAATATGGCCGCCGGATGGGGTGATAATGCTTGGGGTGATTTGGGCTGGGGAGGCGTTGTTGCCTACGAAGTCGAGATCACCGAGTATGTCACTCCTGCCACGGCTTGGGGTGAAGATACTTGGGGCGCTAATCCGTGGGGCGGCACAGTCCCCATGTTTGACACCCAGACCGTCCAGTTTACGGCCAATGCGTCAGTTACAGAAACAGTAGCCATATCGGAAAGCCAAGAGGCAATATCTGCGTATGGTGAATCAGTTACCGAAACAGCCGCTATTGCGGATTCCAATACAGCCATAACAGCTTATGGAACGTCCGTCACAGAGACAGCAGCAACTTCTACAACGGAATCTGGTGCTGCCAGCTTCCCAGTTTCTATTACTGAAACAACAGCCACATCCACAACTGAGAGCGTAGCGGCAACATTTGCACGATCTATTACTGAAACAGCGGCTCTTTCGGAAGATCAAACAGTAGCAGCTACGTTTGCTCGGACGGTGGTTGAAGCTCTGCTAATTCAAGACAATAACGCGGCTACCACTTCCTACACAACGTCGGTTGCGGATACGGTAGCAACATCTACAACAGAAAACGTATCGGCAAATTATGTAGATTCAGTAACTGAAACTGCGGCCATTAGCTCTGTAGAAAGCGCGGTAGCACTATTCTTAGGTAATATATCTGAGTCAATTGCAATTGCCGAAACGCAAGTTGCAGTGTTGATTATGACCATCACAGAGATTATGGCTCTTAATGACTCACAAACCGGAGGCACGTATTACACTGAATTTTTGACAGAAACGGCTGTTATTTCAGACACGGTTCAGGGTGGGGCGGGGTACAGTTTGCAACGCACTGAAACGATGACAATCACAGAAACAAATGATGGTAGATACTTGTGGGAAATTATTGATGACACACAAGGAGTTACATGGCAAAATATCAGCAATCCGCAAACACCGGGCTGGACTGCTGTTGATACGACTGAATCGCCCGGTTGGACACTAATTTCTACTCAGTAGGAGCATTAAATGGCAAATACGGCACTAATCGGCCTAACCCTTCCGGCTACGGGCACATTGTCCGGGCAGTGGGGCGGCACAATCAACAACGCCATTTCGGAGATTGTCGATGCGGCAGTGGCGGGCACTCAAACAATCTCCACTGATGCAGACATTACGTTAACCCTGACGACTGGTACGTATGCCAGCACAGGCTTGACGGCTAATAGCTCTCAATATGCGGTGATCCTGTGGACGGCGGGTGGTACAGCCACTCGTACTATCACGGTTCCAGCCCAGTCTAAAACGTATGTTGTCATCAACAAAACGTCTAGCACTCAGTCAATTATCATTCAAGGTACGACCGGAACAGGCGTTACTGTGGTGGCAGGTACACGGGCTATTGTGGCTTGGGATGGTGCTAACTTTGTGAATGTGGGTGGTGGCTCTGCTGCGGGCTCCAATACACAGGTTCAGTTCAACAGTTCTGGTGCTTTTGGTGCTTCTTCTAACCTGACATGGAACGGCACTAATTTAACGTCTACAGGTTTTAGCGGCCCGCATAACGGCACTGTGGGTGCAACCACTCCAGCGACTGGTGCGTTTACAACCGTTACAACTACATCGGCTATCGCTTATAACTATGGCGGTACAGGCCAGTCAAGTTTGTTTAATCAGTGGGGCGTAACATACGCATCTACTACAGGCGTATTGGCTACCACGGCGGCTGGTACAACTGGTCAGGTTTTAACGGCTACAACAGGTGGCGCTCCCACTTGGCAAGCTGCTGCGGGAGGCGGTGTTACTCGCGGTCAGGCAGTGGCAATGGCTCTCGTTTTTGGTCTATAAGGAAACATCATGGCAAATCCAAATATTGCTGGTGCATCAACCACAATTTACGGCGTAACAGCCTACAACACCCCCGGTACAACGGCGGCTACAGTTTTATTATCTAATGCGGCTTCTAGCGGCACGGTAATGAAAGTCAACCAAATTGTTGCAGCTAATGTAAACGGCACTTCTGCTGTTGATGTTACGGTTGCAATTAACTCTGTTGCGGCTGGTGGCGGAACTGCGTACCCGATTGCTTCTACGGTGTCTGTTCCCGCTGATGCTTCGTTGATTGTTACTGACAAAACAACGGCATTTTATTTGATGGAAAATTCTTCAATCACCGTTACATCTGGCACATCCAGCGGCATTGCGTACACCATTAGCTACGAACTCATTTCGTAAGCGGAGGCAATCATGTCTCTTAAATGGACTGGTGGAGTTCTTTCGCCGACCTATAACGGCCTTAACTACCCTGTCACAACGGTGGAATACCTTGTCGTGGCTGGCGGGGGTTCGGCTGGTGGATACTGGGGTGGAGGAGGCGGTGCAGGTGGTTTATTAACTGCTACTGGATTTGCAGTTACCATTGGCTCATCTATCACGGTTACTGTTGGCGCTGGTGGGGCAACTGCGGCTGGTGGATCAGCCGGTTCTCAAGGTTCAAATTCTGTATTTGGCTCAATCACTTCTACTGGTGGTGGAGCAGGCGCGTATGCCTCCAATAGTTCTGGAGGCGGTTCAGCAGGTGGTGCAGGAAGTTCTGGCGCGGTTCAAACTGGTGGTGCTGGTACGGCAGGGCAAGGTAATGCGGGTGGCAATGCTTTGGGTGGTGGAGGTGATGGATACGCTTGTGGCGGTGGAGGCGGTGCTGGTTCTGCGGGTGTAAGCGCAACAACGCAAACAGGCGGTGCTGGCGGTGCTGGATTAGCATCTTCTATTTCTGGCTCACAATTGTTTTATGCCGCTGGTGGTGGTGGCGGTGTTCGTACAGGCGTTGGTGGATTGGGTGGAGCATCTGGTTCTGGAAACAACGGAAACGCAGGGTTGGGCGATTCAGGAAGCAACCCCGGTTTTAGTGGGTTAGCCAACACTGGAAATGGTGGTGGAGGCGGTGGTGGCTCTGGTGCTGGTGCATCTCAAACTGGCGGCGCAGGCGGTTCTGGCATCGTAATAATCCGCTACCCATCTTACTTAGCCCCTGCTACATCAACAACAGGCTCACCAGAAACTTATGTTACAGGCGCATGGCGTGTCTATCGTTTTGTCGCTTCGGGAACTATTACATTCTGAGGATATATGGCACAAGGTCTTTTTACACTCAGACAAGTTAACCAAGCCATTCGTCAAGGCGCATGGTCAGCATTTAATCCACCTCAGTGGGTGGAGTACCTTTGTGTTGCTGGTGGAGGTGGCGGTGGAGAATCTGGTGGAGGCGGTGGTGGTGCTGGTGGCCTATTAACAGGCATGGTTCCTGTTACGGCTGGTTCTTCTTATACAGTTACCGTTGGCGCAGGAGGAACACAAAACGGCGGTTATGGCACAGCCGGTAATGATGGAAATAACTCTGTTTTTGGCTCTATCACTGCATCAGGTGGTGGCGGTGGTGGTGCGTATGCTGGAGGTGGTTCACCCGCATCAAAATCAGGCGGCTCTGGTGGCGGCGGCGGAAGTACTGTAAGTGGAACTTCAGCGGGTGGGCAAGCTATATCAGGCCAAGGTAATGCTGGTGGTATAGGAGCAACTACCCCAACAAATGCTGGCGCAGGTGGTGGCGGTGCAGGAACAGTTGGTTTAAATCCTAATGGAGGCGCTACTGGTGCAGGCGGGGGCGGTAATGGCGGTGCAGGAATAGCATCAGCTATTAGCGGAACAGTTACAGTTTACGCAGGGGGTGGCGCTGGTGGCGGCGGTAATATAGGCGGCACTGGTGGTGCTGGCGGTGGCGGTAATGGCGGATTTGCTAGTGCAGGTGTACCCACAGGAGGTACAGCTAACACAGGCGGCGGCGGCGGCGGGGATTGGAATCAAGTATCAACCGTAGGCGCAGGCGGTTCAGGCATCGTAATAGTCAGATACCCCGGCTCTGTGCAGTTTTACACTGGTGGAACTGTTACTTTAAGTGGCATTAGCCCTAATGGGTATTTTATTGTTCATACATTTACAGCATCAGGAACTTTGGCTCCAACTACGCCTACAAACTTAGCCCCTTCATTACCTGCAAACACAACGGTTTTCTATACATCAGGTGTGTGGGTTGCTCCTACTGGCGCTACGCAGGTGGAATATCTGGTTGTAGCAGGTGGCGGTTCTGGTGGCGGTAATATCACAGGCCCCGCCGCAACAGGTGGTGGCGGAGGCGGGGCAGGTGGTTTTAGAACTGCTACAGGGCTTTCTGTTACCGCAGGAACTTCTTACACAGTTACAGTTGGTGCTGGCGGCACAGGGTCATCTAGCGCCCAAGGAACCAGCGGTGGTGATTCTATATTTAGTTCTATTACATCTACTGGCGGGGGTGCTGGAGGCGCTCAAACACCTTCAGGAACTACTACTGTCACTGGTTTGGCTGGAGGTTCTGGAGGTGGTGGAAGTTCTACTGCCGCATTAAACCCCGGCCCCGGTGGTGCTGGAACTGGCGGTCAAGGAAATGCTGGTGGCTCTGGAACGTACACAGGCAGTGCTTATGGTGGTGGCGGTGGTGGTGGAGCAAGCGCAGTTGGCGCAAATGGAACTTCTAGTGCTGGTGGCAATGGCGGTGCAGGAACAGCGTCTTCCATGATCGGATCATCAGTAACTTACGCAGGTGGCGGCGGTGCGGGCACATACACCGCTGGAACATTAGGTGTAGGCGGTGCGGGCGGCGGTGGAAATGCCGCAAGGGGCGGTACATCAGGTAGTGGAACTGTTAATACAGGCGGTGGTGGAGGCGGTAATGGTGGTATAGGAGCGCCAACCGTTGGCGGCAACGGCGGCTCTGGCATTGTGATTATTAAATGGAGTTGAAATGAGTCAAACTTTATTAGGTGGCAATTCCAACACCATTGGTTACTTGTATCGCATTACAAATAATGTGAATGGTATGCAATACATTGGCGTATCCAAGCACCCTGCCAAGCGGTTTAAGAAGCATTGCACTAAGCCATCTACGCACAAAAAATCACTGCTCGGTAACGCCATTCAGAAATACGGCGCAGATCAGTTTGCCTTAGAAGTGCTGGTTCAAAGCACAATGGAATACTGCTTTGATTTGGAAATAAAAGCCATTGAAGCACTTGAAACGAGAACGCCAAGCGGCTATAACATAACTGCTGGTGGTGAGGGTTTTGCAGGATTCTTTGGCGAAGACCATCATATGTATGGTGTAAAGCGTTCTCAGGAATTTTGCGACCACATGAGCAAGTTGTTTACTGGTAGACCAATACCACTAGATCAACGTGCAAAAATTAGCGCCAGCTTAAAAGGCACAAAGCAAAACGCAGAAACAATTGAGAAACGCACTAAAGCCATTACTGGTTTAAAGCGTTCGGAAGAAACCAAACAAAATATGCGTGGCTGGAAGATGTCTGAAGAAGGCAAAGATAAAATACGGCAAGCAAAGTTGGGTTCTAAAGCGGCTTATATTGCTACGCCAGAACACAAAAAAGCACAGGCTGATCGTATGAAAGCACTATGGGCCGACCCAGTATTCAAAGCGCAAAGAATTGCCAATATGAATAAAAACAAGGAGATTGCTCATGTCTGCTAGTTTATTGGGCGGCTTCCTTTCCGCAACCTTTAACCCACTGTCTGGTACACCTACGACTGTTGAATATTTAGTGGTCGCTGGCGGCGGTGGCGGCGGACTTAATTATGGTGGTGGTGGAGGCGCAGGTGGTCTTTTAACTGCCGCTGGCTTTGCTGTTGCCGCAGGGTCTGCTTTAACCGTGACTGTGGGTGCAGGCGGTGCTGGTGCGACTGCAAATGGAAATGGAACAAGTGGCGTTAATTCTGTTTTTAGTTCATTGACTGCAATAGGTGGAGGTTATGGTGCAGGAAACACAAATGCAGGAGGTTCTGGTGGTTCTGGTGGCGGCGGCGCTGCTTCTGCGGCTGGTGGCGCAGGAACATTAGGCCAAGGTTTTGCTGGTGGTTTTGCATTTAACGGTACTCCGGGTGCGGCAGGTGCAGGTGGCGGCTCTGGGTCTGTTGGGGTTAATAGTACAAGTGGAAAATCTAATACTGGTGGAGCAGGAACTTGTTCAACAATAACAGGCAATAGGGTGTTTTATGCCGGAGGCGGCGGTGCAAATGCTGATGGTGTTAATTCAATTGGCGGTGGGGCTGGAGCAGGAAACGGAGGCAATCCTGCAACTTCAGCAACCGCAAACACAGGTAGTGGTGGCGGAGGTTCTGGAACAATTGCTGGCGCAGGCGGCTCTGGCATCGTCATCATTCGTTACCCCTCATCTTTATTACCACCTACTTCCACAACAGGAAGCCCTCAGATAAACTACTCTGATGGGTATCAGATTTATACTTTCACATCTTCTGGCACTATCACTTTTTAAGGAGCAAACATGAGCCATTTCGCTAAAGTAGAAAACGGTGTAGTGACTTCGGTCATCGTCATCGAGCAAGACGTTTTAAACCTTGGTCACTGGGGCGACCCAGCATCTTGGGTTCAAACAAGTTACAACACTTCTGGTGGAGTTCACTCACAGGGTGGTACGCCACTGCGTAAGAATTTTGCTGGTATTGGTTACACATACGATGCAGGTCGTGATGCGTTTATTCCTCCCAAGCCCTTTGCGTCTTGGTTGCTGAATGAAAGCACTTGTCAGTGGGGCGCACCTACACCCATGCCTACAGACGACAAGAGATACACATGGGACGAACCTACAACCTCTTGGGTTGAACTTGTAGTACCCGCTTAATAGGAATAATCATGCCTCAATACAGTGGAATGTGGACGCTAAGTCAAGTCAGTCAAGCCGTAAAAGACTTGAATTGGACGGGTCTGCCACCGTCTGTGGTTGAGTATCTTGTTGTTGCTGGGGGTGGTGGCGGTGGATATGTACAAGGCGGTGGAGCAGGCGCGGGTGGATTGCTTGCTGGATACCACGGTATTACTGCTGGCTCTTCTTATACCGTTACTGTAGGCGCTGGTGGAGCGGCAAGTTCTGCTAGGGGTACTATTGGAACGAATGGCGTAAATTCTGTTTTTGGAAACATTACAGCATCGGGCGGCGGAGGTGGTGGTTCTAATAATTACCCAACGCCTTCTGGGGGAAACAGTGGCGGTTCTGGCGGCGGTGGCTCGCCCGGTAACACTTCTGGCGCTTTTGCTGGTTCATCAGGAATTTCTGGGCAAGGCAACGCAGGAGGCTCATCATTTACTGATGGCTCTACTTACGGAATTGGTGGCGGAGGTGGAGGCGCTGGAACAGTTGCCATTAACGCTGTTTCTGGTGGCATAGCAGGAAATGGCGGCGCAGGGATAGCATCTGCAATAACTGGAACAGTAATTACTTATGCTGGAGGCGGTGGTGGCGGCGGGGATAATCGAGCAACAAGAACAAGTGGCGGTACAGGCGGCGTTGGCGGTGGTGGTGCTGGTGGCAATGGAGCGACTTCACAAGGAGTTGGAACTGCTGGGACTGCCAATACTGGGGGCGGAGGCGGCGGTGGCGCTTATGTTTCAGCAGATTTTGCAGGCGGCGCAGGTGGTTCTGGCACAGTCATTGTTCGCTACCCCGGCTCAATTCAATATTTTACTGGTGGCACAGTAACCTATGCCGCTGGTAATGTCGTTCATACGTTTACATCTTCAGGAACATTGGCTCCAACAACGCCAACAGACTTTTTAGCAAATAACGTAATCGTATTCTTTTCGTCCAACACATGGACGGCTCCTGTTGGCGCAACTCAAGTTCAATACTTAGTTGTTGGCGGTGGAGGCGGTGGCGGCGCTGATTACGGTGGCGGTGGTGGTGGTGCGGGTGGTTTCCGTACTGCTACTGGTCTATCTGTAACGGCTGGAACAACATACACAGTTACGGTTGGTGCTGGTGGCAACGGCGGTAACGGCGGGCCGACTTCTGGAGTGTACGGAACATCTGGCGGTGATTCGTCATTTTCAAGCATCACCTCAACAGGCGGAGGTGGTGGGGCAGGCACAGGACCTTCTGTTGGTGCAAATGGTTTATCTGGTGGATCAGGTGGCGGTGGTGCTGGTGAAACTGGCAATCCCGGTACTGGCGGCGCTGGAAATACACCAAGCACATCCCCAAGCCAAGGAAGTTCTGGTGGCGGCATGACAGGCAGTGCCTATAACGGAGGCGGTGGAGGCGGTGGTGCAAGTGCGGCTGGAACTACAACTACGAGTAGCGGTGTTCCCGGTAATGGCGGAGCGGGCACAGCGTCTAGCATTACAGGTACTTCTATTACTTACGCAGGTGGCGGCGGAGGCGGTTGGAATTACAACACACCAACACCTTCTGGTGGTGCAGGCGGTGGTGGCAATGGTGGAACTGCTACTGTTCTTCCAACAAACGGAACCGCATTTACTGGTGGCGGAGGTGGTGGTGGTGGATACGGCAGCTCCCCTACAACTGGCGCTGGCGCAAACGGCGGCTCTGGTATCGTAATCATCAAGTGGAGCTAACCAATGTATGCGCTGGCTCCTTCTGCTACTGTTGCTGTTAGGGCTAGTTGGGGCCGTAGCCAAGAATGGCTGTCATGTGCGCGAGTTCTATGGGATAGGCTATACAGTCCACGATCCGACCGAACGGCACAAACAAATGATGGCGTGGCTGGATCAGAACGCAGGCTATTGCAAGTCAACAGAATACATAGTCATTTGGAACAACTTGGCAGAGTGGGCGGGCGCAGCAGATTCCACATGGCTACGCAATAAAGTTGTACATGGATACAAGGATGCGCTTGAGAGGGAGAAGAAATGATAGAAACCATCAGATTATTTCCAACTGTCCAAGCGTCTGGGTATCCAGACAAGCATGACCTTGCCCAAGCCAAACTAGAGAAACAACATGAAATGAACAAAACCCTTGAGGTAGCCAAGCAAAAACAGACAGAGCTACAGGACATAGGGTTTGAGATTTACTGCAAAAAGGTGGTTCAAGAGCGGCTCCGTATGGAGATATTTAATAACCGTAAGCTGGATATTTATGTATGACCAGAAAGCCGATACCCAGACCAGTGAAGAAAGTGTCAATGGACACCAAGGACAAGCTGACCCTGTGGGTCACGCTGATGGTAAGCACCACCCTGTGCATCTCCGTCTTGGCTATGGTAATCGCCTTTATGCTTGGCCTTTGGGCCAAAGAGGTGGACAACGCAGAAATATTCAAGATGATTTCACCCGCTTTTTCTACTCTTATCGGCGGCATGATTGGGTTCCTGTCTGGTATCAAACTCATGCAGAATGACGACTCTAAAAAGGATTCAAAATGTTAGACATATTAAGTGGCGGTATTCTGGGTTCTGTGTTTGGTGGCCTATTCCGTATGGCCCCAGAGGTGCTGAAATTCTTTGATAAAAAGAACGAGCGTTTACACGAACTGGCTATGTTTAAACACCAATGCGATTTGGAAGCGCAGCGTGGTCAGCAGAAGTTAGCTGAGATTGGTGCACAGCGTGAAGCTGCTATTGACGTTGGTGTTATGGATGCGTTTAACAACGCCATCACCCAGCAGGCCGAGATGGTCAAAGCCGCAGGCGGTTGGGTGGCTAGTCTGTCAGCTTCTGTACGCCCAGTAGTAACGTATTGGGTCTTGTTTGTCTGGTCATTTATCCACGTATGGTTTGCATGGAACGCATGGCTTGCCGGTGCTCCTGCGACTGAAGTGTTTAAGACCATGATGACCCCTGACTTCTCCGCTTTGTTGTCTGGGACGATTAACTATTGGTTCCTTGATAGAACTCTCAAGCAGCGCGGCATATGAACCTAGAGTTAGCCGCCAGTCTGTGCCGTCAGTTTGAGGGCTACCGCGCCAAGCCGTACTTGTGTCCGGCTGGTGTGGCTACGATTGGCTACGGCTCTACGTACTACGCAGATAAACGCAAGGTAACTTTGGAAGACCCACCGATGGATGAACCCACAGCACGGGCGCTTTTGATGATTGAGCTTGAACATACGTATCTGCCCGGTGTTCTGCGTAACTGTCCCGGCCTGATTACGGATGTACGTAAGTGCAATGCCATTGTAGATTTCTGCTATAACTTAGGCACTGGACGCTTGCAAACAAGCACGTTAAAGAGGAAAATCAATGCCAATGATTGGGAAGGCGCAAAAGAACAACTGATGCTCTGGACTAAAGGTGGCGGCAAGGTTTTGCCGGGTCTTTTAAAACGCCGCACGGCTGAGTGCGCTTTGTTGGATTAAGCGATGGCACTTAAAAAACTTGTATTAAAACCAGGCGTAAATAGAGAAAACACCCGTTATACCAACGAAGGTGGGTGGTATGAGTCCGACAAAGTGCGGTTTCGTCAGGGTACACCTGAGAAAATAGGTGGCTGGGCACGTATTTCCGTGTCTACGTTCCAAGGTCTGTGCCGGTCATTGTGGAACTGGATTACGCTTGAAAACCTAAACCTAATCGGTGTAGGCACTAACCTTAAGTTTTACCTGGAGTTAGGTGGTCAGTACAACGACATCACGCCTATTCGGGCGGCGGCCATTCTGAGCAACCCGTTTGCTACTACTAATTTAAGCACGACAGTTACTGTTACAGATGCAGCCCACGGCGCCATTACTAATGACTTTGTTACGTTCAGTAACGTAGCGACCGTAGGCGGGCTTAACTTAAACGGTGAGTATTCCATTACCTATGTGGATGCCAACACCTACACCATCGTAGCTGCTACGGCGGCAACGTCTACTGTAGCGGCCGGCGGTGGTTCAACTGTTAATGCGGTCTATCAGATTAACGTAGGTGACCCCTACGAGATTCCACTGTCCGGCTGGGGTGCTGGTACATGGGGCTCAGGAACCTGGGGCTTTGGTGGTACGTCTACCTCTGCCCTACGCCTATGGAGCCAGAACAACTTTGGCGAAGACCTGGTATATGGTTTCCGTGGCGGTCCAATTTATTATTGGGATGCAGCCTATGGCGTTCTTCCTACGTCATTTACAACGACCATTGCATCGCCAGCGGTAGTAACTTCTATTTTAAATCTACCAGACAATGCGCCTGTTGTTTTTACCAATAACAGCTATCCCGCGGCATTGCCTACCGGTTTAACAATTGGCACAACTTACTATACAAAATACGTTACAGCTACAACGTTCTGGTTAAGCTCAGATGCTACGCAGGTGGTTATGGTGGCTTCCTGCTCTGGTTCTGGTTCAAACACCTTAACGGTTACTGCGGTCACCAGTGGAACTATTGTGGCCGGTATGACCGTGTACTACTCTTTGGGCGGTACATCTACGTCGCTTGGCACGGTGACGTTAACCGGAACTGGCACGGGCGGCACGGGTACATATACGGTTAGTGCTGGGGCGGCGGTATCTTCTACAACTATGAAGTCTGCCACTTTAATCAATACATCGGGGACGCAATCAGGCACTCACTACATCATGCCCAATGGTGTAAACATTACAAGTCTAGCGGGCTCTTCTGATGCGCCCATCATTCAGAACTACATCTATGTATCTGATGTAAGCCGGTTTGTATTTGCTTTTGGTTGTAATGACTATGGCTCTACAGTGCAGAACCCCATGTTGATTCGCTGGTCGGATCAGGAATCTTTGACCAACTGGACGCCATCTGCGACCAACCAGGCTGGCAGTGTTACCTTGTCCCACGGCTCCAGTATCGTGACGGCCATCCAAACCCGCCAAGAAATATTGGTTTGGACGGATTCGGCCATCTATTCTCTCCAGTACATTGGCCCGCCTGCGGTTTGGTCTAGCCAGCTGATGGGCGACAACATCTCCATTTTGGGTCAGAACGCAGCGGCTCAGGCTTCTGGTGTTGTGTACTGGATGGGCGTAGATAAGTTCTATTTGTACGATGGACGCTTGCAAACATTGCCATGCGACTTGCGCCGGTACATTTATCAAGACATTAACTTACAACAGAATCAACAAGTGTTTGCCAGCACCAACGAAGGCTTTAACGAGGTCTGGTGGTTCTACTGCGCTGCTGGTAGCTTAACGGCTAACCGTTATGTGGTGTACAACTACCTAGAAAAGGTCTGGTACTACGGCACAATGGAGCGCACAGCCTGGCTAGATTCTGGTTTAAGGGATTACCCTGTAGCTGCTACATACAACTATAACTTGGTTAATCAAGAATATGGTTTAGATGACAACACTTCAGGTACGCCAGCAGGTATTACGGCGTACATCTCATCTTCTGAGTTTGACATTGATGATGGCGACAGATTTGGCTTTGTTTGGAGGATGCTACCTGACTTAACTTTCTCGGGCTCAGACGCTTCACCAACTCCGCAAGTTACGTACACTTTGTATCCTATGCAGAACTCAGGTTCTGGTACAGGGACGGCGGTAGATAAAAACGTAGATAAACTGACGGGCGCTCAATACACTGTGACTGAAGGCTTTACAGGCCAGATCAATACACGGGTTAGGGGCCGCCAGCTTATCTTGAAGGTGGGCTCTACAAACCTTGGAACCACATGGCAGCTTGGCGCCACCCGTATTGACATTAGACCGGACGGCAGACGATGAGCTATATCATTACGTCTGAGTTTGAGCTTAACAAGGTAGCCGCACCTAACTTGCCGCTACCTCCAGAGGATTACAACCGCCAGTATTTTGACCAGATGCTTAATATTTTGCGTCTGTACTTTAATCGTGTAGATGCTTTGACCACTCAGTTAATGGCTTCTGGCGTCGTGCCTCCTTTAACTAATTACACGGTGGCTACGTTACCTAGTGCGGCGACATCAGGTGTGGGCGCCAGGTCTTTTGTAACAGATGCAACTGCTCCCACATTTGGGGCAACGGTAGCGGGGGGCGGTGCAGTAGCTGTGCCTGTATATTCTGACGGAACAGACTGGAAGGTTGGATAATGGCTTTTACTGCACAAGAAATTAAAGATTACATTGAAGCGGTGCAATACGACCCGGTAGCCATTGCACAAACTGCAGGCAAGTTCAATGTGAGCATGGATGACATAGCGTCTGCAATGGGGTACAACACCGAGCAAGTTCTTGATTATTTAAGAAATGGTTTACAAAACGCGGGCATGGCCGTGTATTTTGAAGGTGGTGAACAGCAAGGCGAAGCTGGCTCTACGTATACCCCCATTACCGTTAGCGGCTTTAGCAAGAATATTGAAGGTAGCAAACGCAAATATGAAGCCTTTAGCCCTGACATGCAGTCCAGGGGCATTATTGATAACGGCAGTTTAGGCAGCCAAATATTTAGCGATTTAAGCCCAGTTTTTGCAATGGCCGTGCCATTTGCTGGGGCAGAGCTGGCATCTTTATTGGGTGTTTCTACAGCCACGGGAACAGCTTTGGTTAATGCCGGCATGCAAGTGGCCCAAGGTGGGGATGCTAAAAATATCCTAACTGGTTTGGTTACATCACAGCTATCACAAGCCGTGTCACCCATGGTGGCCAGTGAACTACAAAGCCTAGTTTCTGATCCTACAGCTGCCAAGCTGATTACCAACATTGGTACGTCGGTGGTTAACAGTGCGCTAACCGGCAATACCAGCAACCTGGGTAAAACCATTCTAGGGTCTGCGGTAGATACTTTAGTTGGGGATCAAACTGGCAACTCCACTCTGGGTAATGTTGTCGGTTCAGCAGTCACCGGCGGTGGACAAGGGGCCGCTAATACGTTGGCCGGTATTCTTGGATCATCTGGGTCAACTGCGCCCACCATTGATACATACCCAGAAACAAGTGATGATTTAACCAGCATCTTGGCAGGCAAATCTGGTAGCTCATCTATAACTGCGCCTACAGACACGCAATCTTTGTTGGATATCTTGGGTGATAAAAGCAGTCAAATCATTGACGACGCGCCGTTTGTTGCTCAAACAGACACTCAAGGTGCCACGCAACGTACACCTACTGATTACTCTAAGCGTTCGTTTAACTCTGCTTTTGCCGCGGCTCGGTTATCGGGCGAGCCAGACTTTACCTGGAAGGGTCAAACGTTTACCACTGAATTAGCATCAAAACCAACTTACGATTCTGTAGGTGGTGGTCGTGGTGGACAAGGTGGCCCAACAGCAGAACAGTTAGCCGCATATACATCACCTCTAGGCACAAATGACATCTCAGCTTCCCCGTTAGGCGTAAACAATAAATCTACGGAAACGGGAAAGGGACCATATTCCCCGATGGCTGGAACATTTAAACAAGCTTCAAGCGATCAAGTTGGTAAATTTTCTAATATTGGAGCGCCCGGTAGTGTTGAAGGTCGTTATAGAAACTTGCCTACTTTTGACCCAATTAATCGTCCCGGAAACTACATTAACAGATTTATTGATGCCGTAGAAACTGGTGGATTTATGAATCCAAATTGGGGTTTATACAAGCCCGGCGTTCAAATCATGGCCAGTGGCCAACCCAACACTACGAATTACGACTCAGCAGCGGCGGCGTATGTTCCAGTAGGCGAGTATCCGGGTACAAAGGGAACTGTCATGTTGACTGATTCAGGCCCGTATAAGTACTCACCTTCGGAGGCGGCTAATTTATTAAGTCACGAATTGGTTCACGTTAACCAACCGCTAGGGACGTTAAATGAAGCGTCTAGTCATTTTTTAAAAGGTATGTCTAAAGATATCACAGGTGTTATTCCATACTTGCAGAAACAATACGGATACTGGGGTGGTTACGACAATGCTAACAATACACCCGAGTTAAAAGAACGCATGGCTGACTTGCAGGGTTTTCAGTTTAATAAAGGCATTGATTTTGCCACAGATCCAGTTTTTAAAGAAAAAGTATTAGGTGATCCGCATGCTGCGGCCATGTGGAATGCAAATACTATTGAGCGTAGTACTCGTTTAGACCCAAGAGATCTACCGTCCGGAACAATCACATCGTCTGATTACCCCAAAGGAAGTGTTCCTTGGACTGCTAAACTTGGAGATGCGGTACAGAACTTTGTATATCCCAATCGTAGAGTCAATCAACCGTTGAACTTAACATCAATACGGCCAAGAGGATATGCCGCCGGTGGTTTGGCGGGAGGTGGGTTAACGCAATCTCAGGCTCAAGCATTAGAAACCGCTTACGCCGCTGGCGATATTAGTACCGTTAACCAGCTATTAAGCAGCGGTATTAGCGCTGCAGATGTAAAGAACTTTTGGGGTTTTACGGATGCTGATCTTGCAGGTCTGTCTGGTTTAGGGGTTAAATTTAACCAACCCACTATTACCAATGATCAGGTGTTGAACGTTGTCAATCAGTCGACTAACGTTGCAAACAACACAGCAAACACTTCTGCCAATACAAGCACTATATCCAATAAGCCTACGGCCGCTGAACTGCAAGCGTTGTATTTGCAAAATGGCGTTTATACGCCCACCACCATTACAACCGAGCAGGGTGATCAAGTTCTATACAACCCAATTACATATAACAATGGCCTGAGTTTGTGGGAAAACCCCGGTGCAATTATTGGGTACCAAGGTCAAGGTCAGGACGCAACGCCAATTACTGGTGCCGCATCATTGGGCGGGTATAGTAAAAAAGATGGTGACTTTGTTAATTTTTACGACACCACCGGCAAATTGGTTGCTCGTGAAAAATGGAATAAAGGTGATTGGGAAACTATTTGGGACGATCTGGGCCCGGTTATTAGTGCTGCCGCAACTGGCTACTTAGGCACCATACCTTTAGGGACGACGGGCCTGACTGCCGCCAATGCTCTAAATGCTGCAAGAGCCATCGACTCTGGTAACGTAATGGGTTTGCTGTCCAATACAGTTGGCGCCCTGCCAGGCAACACTTTTAATGTGGCTGGATATACGGCTCAAGATGCATTAAACGTGGTTAAATTTACAAACGCCGCGCTTAATAATGATATAGGTGGTGTGGTAACGTCGATTGGTAGTTTGACGGGTAGCTCTGATTTAAAGTTAGCAGGCGCTGCAGCAACCGTGCTTGCGGCCGCAAATTCGGGCAACGATAGACAATTATTTGATGCTGTCACCGGTTTAACTCGCATTCTTAATGCCGGCTCAACTACAGGCTCAACTACGGGTACAACTACTACCACAGCGGGAACCGATACAACGCTTCCTACTGGCGTTCAGCTTGCCTCAACGGGTACTGGCGTATTTAAAACTGATATAGGGGGTGTACCCACGTATGCGGAAAGCTCCAATGCATCTACTGTCAAAACGCCACTGGGCTACACGTTGCTTTCTATGGCGGAGTCAGATGACAAACCGCCCGGGTCCTACTACGACATTACCGCCAACGCATGGTTCAAGCCCAGCACGGAACTTACCGATTTATCTGGCAATGCCAATATTCTGGCCGATGCAGCCCTCTTTAATAATTCACTTGGCACCCTAGACAAATTAGATTCCACTAGATCAGCCAATGATTTTGCTGCTTTCTTGGCCACGATTGGCATTACAAACCCTACGCAACTTGCAGATAGCGGGCTAAGCAACCAAGATATTTTAGATTTAATCAATGCCACCACTCTTGGCGGAACCGGAACAGGCACTGGTACCGGCACTGGTACAGGAACGGGCACAGGTACGGGAACTGGGACGGGCACAGGAACGGGAACGGGCACTGGCGGAACCGGTACAGGCACGGGCGGAACAGGTACTGGCGGCACGACCGACTGTGGGCCTGGTTTCCATGATGATGGGACCGGTCTTTGCGTCGCAGATGATGATGAAATTATCTGTCCACCGGGTAAGGTGTTAAATGATGAGGGTACGGCTTGTATTGATGAAACCATCATTGTTGCGCCTCGTAACCCGTGCCCGCCTGGTACTAGATATGATGAGGATTTAGATGCTTGCATGCCCATTACAACGGAGTGTGCGCCAGGATTCCATAATGACGGCACAGGCTTGTGCGTTCCTGATGATGAAAAATGTAGCGATGGATACCATTTAGAAAATGGCACATGCGTTCCCGACGACTGCCCAGAAGGTTATGTTCGTGACTTGGAAACCGGACAGTGCGTCCCAGCGGATGAGCCTTGCAAACCAGGATTCCATAAAGACGATTCTGGTGTTTGCGTACTTGACGAAGAGGAACCTTGCAAAGCTGGTTACCACCGCGACGCTTCTGGCGTCTGTGTGCCAGATGAAGCAGAGCCATGCAAAGACGGCTACCACCGCAATGCAGCTGGCGTTTGCGTTCCTGATGACGAAAAACCTTGCGCAGACGGATTCCATCGTGATGAAGCAACTGGTCTGTGCGTCCCTGACGATGATGAAGAATGCAAAGACGGGTACGAGAAAGTTAACGGTGTGTGTGAGCCTGTTTGTAAAGAAGGTTACATCCGCAATTTAGCAACGGGTGTTTGCGAAAAAGCAGATACCTCTTGCCCTGCCGGTCAAACTAAAAATGCAGATGGTAAGTGCGTACCTATCGTGGTGACGCCTACTAACTGCCAACCTGGATACGAAAAAGTTAACGGCGTATGCGTACCTGTGTGCCAACCGGGATATGTACGTGTTAATGGGGTGTGCAAGAAAATTACAAAGGACACCATTATTCCAACTAGCGCGCTTGGTGCGTCTGGCGAAAAAACTGACCCGATCTACGCGGGCGGTATGGATGAATTTAATTTGTTGGCAACTTTGCAGGAATTATTGAAAGATGAACCCGCAAAAAAAGCTGACAACAAATCAACGGATAAGACTAAAATGGCTACCGGCGGGCACCTTGATGACCTGCTGGCGGAGCAGATGACGGTAGACGATCTGCTGAAACTCTTACGCTAAGGACTCAAGATGACGATTCAAACCTATAACGTGTATATCGGGGACGACGATTATGGCAACCCCATATACAGTGAACGGAGCTATGACGACGGTGAAAACTACACGTATCAGGAATACCTAGATGCCGGCACAGGTGACGCCGATTTGGCTGGTGGTCTATTAACTCCGGATGCTTTAGCTGCCGTTTTAGGTAAAGATAACGTTGACTATACGGGTTGGATGAAGGAGGCAATGACTCCAGAAGCCCAAGCTGCCGTCCAAAAATTAATTTCTAGCCGAGCCGACCCTTCACTTATTGGCAAAGTTTTAAATGGATTTAAGAAAGCTGACGGTAGTTATGACTGGGCGGCCATTGCTACGGCTGGTACTGGTTTGTACAGCATGCTTAAAGGTCAAGCCGGTGAAAGCGGCGGCTATAACGTACCCGTCCCTAAGATGGACGCCATTCGTCAACAGATTGACTACAGCGCAGACATTGCCCGCAGACCCGGGGCGTCCGGTCGTCAGTACTTTACAGACCCTCTGTTTGTAAAACAAGGCGACGCAGCCAGCATGTCAGCAGCTCAAGATATTTCTAATGCGCAAGCACAAGGCATTGCAACTAATGCATTTTTAAGCGGTCGTTATGACCCAACCTCTGAGCCTGCCGCCAACCCCTATGTGGGCAAGATGAAGATGAACTGGAATCCTCCGGCCACTACAGCTACCACCGGTACTACAGGTACAACAGGCACTACACCAGCTGCTGGCCTGGCCGCCGTTCCTACACAAGAGCAACTTATGAACCCCAACTATAAAGTTGGCATGGCGTCCGGAGGTATTGCTTCCGCTAGATATCTACAGGGCGGCACCGATGGTATGGCAGACAAGATCCCGGCCAACATTGATGGTGAGCAGCCTGCAGCGTTAAGCCACGGAGAGTTTGTCATTCCTGCTGATGTTGTATCCCATTTGGGTAACGGCAATTCAGAAGCCGGCGCAGACAAGCTGTACCAAATGATGGCCCGTATCCGTAAAGCACGGACAGGTAACGAAAAGCAGGGCAAGAAGATTAACCCTGACAAGTTTATGCCTGGTGGCTTGGCTGCTGCTTATGCTAACGGTGGAAGTGTTAAACGTTTTGACGGCAACACGGGTAGCGTTGTGTCTAATACCGCAACTACAGCTCCTACTGGGGCTGGCGGCGTACCCTTGGATACATCAAAAACCTCTACTCTTTCCCCCTGGGCTGGTGATTACATTACCAATTTCTTGGGTCAGGGTGCTGCTTTAGCCAATGCCCCGCAGCAAACCTATGGTGGCCCGCTTACAGCTGGAGCTTCTGACCTACAACAACAAGGCTTTGCGGGATTGAGCGATGTGGCTACAAGCGGGTTTCAACCTAACACCTTTACGTCCGGTACGTTTGGTACGGCTCAGGCTAATCAGTATATGAACCCATATCTGACGGCCGCCCTACAACCCCAGATTGATGAGGCCCGTCGCCAGTCCCAGATTACCCAGCAGCAAAACGCCGCCAAAATGACTGGAGCGGGCGGGTTTGGTGGTTCGCGTCAGGCCATTATGGATTCGGAAACTCAACGTTCATTGGGTGCTAATCTGGCTAACATTACTGGCGCTGGATATAACAAAGCCTATGACACGGCTATGGGTCAGTTCAATGCTGAGCAAAACCGCGGCTTAGATACCCAACGTGCAACGGAAGCATCCCGTCAGTACAGCGCAGACTACGGTCTGAAGTCTTTACAAGATCTGATGTCTGCCGGTGCTACTCAGCGCGGCATTGAGCAAGAAGGTATTACAGCTGACAAGGCTCAGTTTGAGCAGCAGCAAGCCTATCCATTTAACATGGTGGAATTCCAGCGTAAATTGGTGGAAGGTTTACCAACTGGCGCCTCGACTACATCGGTTAATCAAGATACTATTTCCAAGCTGCAAACCGATATTGCAGGCTTAGCTTCTTTGTATAAAACATTGGCCAACCTTGGCGTTAAATGAAGGTGAATTATGAATCTCGTTAAAGCACAAGAGCTTGCAAAGGGCATGGGCCCGGCAGAATTACAAAAGTTTGCTGATGGATTTGCCCCTGATTTAATTCCACCTTGGTTGGCAACGGGTGAAATACAGGCGCAGATGCAACGTGCGCAGAAAATGCGAGCCATGCAGGGCGGCGTTCAGGGTCAGCAGCCTAGTGTTAAAGAACAGATTGAGCAGAAGGCTGGGTTGATGGGGCTACAACAAGCTCAACAACAAATGATGCAGAGTCAGCAAATGGCTCAGCGTCCTATGGGTGGGCCAGTGCCCGAAAATACACCACGGCCAGAGATGCAGCCAGACGCAGAAATGATGATGGCCAGCGGTGGTTTGGCTCAAATGCCTGTTAGCTTTAACTATGACGGCGGCGGTATTGTTGCGTTTAATGGTGAAGATGGCGAGAGCGAAGTAGATGCCAAGAAAAAGAAATTACGCCAATACACCCTACAAGAACAAGGTGCTGATTGGGAGGCCCGTCGCCAAGCCGCGCGTTTAGCAGAAGAAGAGGCCCGCAGTCCGGAAGCTAAAAAAGATAGTGAAGGCATTAAGAAGGCATTGTCTTTGATAGCCAGCTTACCTGTTGAAGCTTTTAAAACTTTGGTCAGTGCGCCTGGTTATGGGTTTTCTAAAGATACTGTTGCTCAAAGTGCAGCGCCAGCTAGCTCTGTACCAGCCTCTGTTTCTGAAGCTAGAGCAACTGCCGCAGCCGGACCTCAAGCGGCCGTGCCACCGCGCGGATTGCCCGCGGCTGCAATGGCCAACAAGCCTAATGTGATGCCTGGCGCTGTTAGCACTCAACCCGCGGTTGCTACTCAAGCTGCACCTCAAGCGGCCATGCCCAACATTCCTGGTTTGAATGACCCCGCCGCACAAGCCGCTGTTACTAATGCTTTAAAGGCGCCTAATCAGGCTGACTTGATTGCAGAAGATCAAGCCCGCCGTGCAGCAATGGGCGTCACGGGTCGAGGTGGTGAGGATCAAGAGGCCAGAATCCAAGCGGCTCGTGATTTATACAACCAATCTAAGCCATCTGGTTTAGATGA
>Ga0209500_10000749_pt1 | contig 26719 bp, 30 predicted proteins | sample S_140212_EF_Meta_FD_187323 | JGI IMG/M metagenome (GOLD analysis project Ga0209500, IMG submission 187323) | Freshwater microbial communities from Lake Simoncouche, Canada to study carbon cycling - S_140212_EF_MetaG (SPAdes) (version 2) | ecosystem: Environmental > Aquatic > Freshwater > Lake ...
GTGAAAGGTGCCGGGGTAGACGGCGATGCGTTGGAGGCGGGACATCGTTTTCCTGTTGCGGCGTACTCTCGGGCGGGAACATCCTTTCGGCAAGCCCACATGCGTTTTCTTAGGCATCTCCCCAACCTCCTGACGGCTGCCCGCCTGCCGGCGATCTTCCTGATCACCCTCTGGACCTATTGGGCCGGACCCTGGGCCAGTGCCGCCTTGGCCCTGTTCATCCTGGCCGCCCTGACCGACATCTTTGACGGCTGGATCGCCCGCAAGCTGAACGCAGTGACCGACTTCGGCCGCCTGATGGATGCCTTGGTCGACAAGATCTTCATCCTCGGCCTGCTTGTCGGCCTCGCCGCTATCGATTGCCTGCCGGTCATCCGCGTTAACGACGCCGGTGTGCACATCAACCCCGACGCCGCGACGGTGCTCTACACTTCCTTCGGCGTGATGCTCATTATCATCCGCGAATTCCTGATCACCGGCCTGCGTCTCGTCGCCGCCGCTTCCGGTCAGGTGCTCGAAGCCGAGGGTCTCGGTAAGATCAAGACCTTCCTGCAGATCCTCGCGATCGGTCATCTGATCGGACTGCGCGCGTATGAGACGCATTGGAATCTTTCCGCCGAGTGGCATCAGCACTGGGAGGTCATCATCATGTCCCTCTTCTGGCTGTCGGTGCTGATCACCGTCATCTCCGGCGCGAGCTACCTGATCCGGCATCGTCGCCACCTGCCGGGCCTGGCTTCATGATCGTCCAGATCGCGACGCTCGGTCCGCTCGGACGTCTCAAGGCGCCGGGCACATGGGGCTCCGCGGCCGGCGTGCTCTGGTGGGCTTTGGTCGTGCGTCTGGCTTACAACAAGGGCTGGGAGCATGAGCTCGCCTTCGACGCTCTCGTGGTGCTGATGGGCATCGTGCTTTGCGGTGTCGCCGCGGCCATCATCGGGAAGAAGGATCCGCAGGAAGTGAACATGGACGAGTTCGTGGCCATGCCACTGGTCTATCTTTTCAATCCGATGGGTCCGGCGATGCACGGCGGCACGAAGACGGGCCTGCTCTTCATCCTCCTGGGCTTCCTGCTGTTCCGTCTCTTCGACATCACGAAGCCGTTCGGCATCAAGGCGCTCGAGAAGCTGCCTGGCGGCTTCGGCATCGTGTTGGACGACGTGATGGCCGCGATCTACGCGAACCTCGCGCTGCAAGGCTTAGCCTTGCTTTGGAGGGTCCTCTGATGTCCCTGCGTTGCGCTCCAGTCGACACTACGGTCGTGCGGGTGACGGGCGACGATGCGTCGGCTTTCCTGCAAGGGCAGTGCTCGGCGGACCTGCGCACGGTCGAGCTGACCGATGCGCTCTGGCTCAATCGTAAGGGCAGGGTGCTCGCGCACACGATCATCGCGAAAGAAGCCGACGGTTCATTCCTTTTGCTCTGTCCGCATCTCGGAGCCGCTGAACTGATCGCCGTCGTGACCGCGAACGTCATCGCCGACGACGTCGTCGCGGTCGACGAATCCGCCCTTTGGCAGAAGTGGGTCTCATGGGGCGCGTCGCCTTCGGTCGCGGGCGCGAAGGTCTTTGCGACCAAGCGTTACGGCGTCGCCGCCTGGGATGTGCTCGCGCCGCTCGGCGACGTCTCCCCCGGAGAGCCTGCGCCGCTCGCCGAGCTCGATGCGCTGCGCGTCGCCGCCGGCGTGCCGGCCGTCCCGGCCGATTGCGGCGCCAATGAATTTCCGCAGGAGTGCGGGCTCGATGCCTGGGTCAGTTACACCAAGGGTTGCTACCTCGGACAGGAAGTCATGGCCCGCATCCAGTCCATGGGTTCGCTCCGCCGCATCCTTCGCCGCGTCGCGGGACCGGTGTCTGCCGGGCAGGAGCTGAAGACGCCGGAAGGGAAGGTCGTCGGCATCGTGCGTTCCGCGGCCGGCGACGTCGGTCTGGCCTTGGTGACCGTCGATCTGATCGAGGGATCGGTCTTCGGCGAGGCGCGGATCGGTGCTCCGGCGATGATGCCCGTGCGCTGACCTGTTTCCGTTTGCGGGCAGGACCCTGCCCCGTATGGTGACGGCGATGGCTTCTCCCTTCCATTACCAGGAACCTTTCCCGCTGGGGCCCGATACCACGAAGTATCGCCTGCTCACCAAGGAGCACGTCTCCGTCGCGGAGTTCGACGGCAAGCCCGTCCTCAAGGTCGCCCCGGAAGCGCTCACGCTCCTCGCCAACCAGGCGCTGCACGACATCAATTTCTACCTCCGTACCGAGCACCTCGAGCAGGTGGCCGCGATCCTCGCGGACAAGGAAGCCAGCGACAACGACCGCGCCGTCGCGCTCGCGATGCTGCGCAACGCCGAGGTCGCGGCGAAGGGCGTGCTGCCTTTCTGCCAGGACACCGGCACCGCCGCCATCACCGCCAAGAAGGGCCAGCAGGTCTGGACCGGCGGCGACGACGCCGAGGCGCTCTCGCTCGGCGTCTACCAGGCCTACGCGCAGAACAACCTGCGTTATTCGCAGCTCGCGCCGCTCGACCTCTACACGGAAAAGAACACCGGGACCAACCTGCCTGCGCAGATCGACATCGCCGCCACCAGCGGCGCGAAGTTCGAGTTCCTCTTCGTCGCCAAGGGCGGAGGTTCCGCCAACAAGTGCTACCTCTACCAGGAGACCAAGGCCGTCCTTAACCCGAAGTCCCTCGTCAAGTTCCTGACCGAGAAGATGCAGTCGCTCGGCACCGCCGCGTGCCCCCCCTATCACCTCGCGTTCGTCATCGGCGGCACCTCCGCCGAGGCGACCATGAAGGCCGTCAAGCTGACCTCGACGCATTACTACGACGCGCTCCCGACTTCCGGCAACGAGCATGGCCGCGCCTTCCGCGACATCGCGCTCGAGGCCGAGCTGCTCAAGGTCGCGCATCAGCTCGGCATCGGCGCGCAGTTCGGCGGCAAGTGGTTCGCCCTCGATGTCCGCGTCGTCCGCCTGCCGCGTCACGGCGCCTCCTGCCCGATCGGTCTCGCCGTCTCCTGCTCCGCCGACCGCAACGCCAAGGCCAGGATCGACAAGGATGGCATCTGGATCGAGCAGCTCGAGACGAACCCGGGCCGCTTCATCCCCGCCGACGCACGCAAGCATGCCGACGCCACGAAGGTCGTGAAGATCGACCTCAACCGGCCGATGGCGGACATCCGCGCCGAGCTTTCGAAGCACCCCGTCACCACGCGTCTCGCGCTCACCGGCACGCTCGTCGTCGCCCGTGACATCGCGCACGCCAAGATCCGTGAACGGCTCGAGAAGGGCGAAGGCCTGCCGCAGTACATCAAGGACCATCCCGTCTACTACGCCGGTCCGGCCAAGACCCCGGCCGGCATGGCTTCCGGTTCGTTCGGACCGACCACCGCCGGTCGCATGGACAGCTACGTCGAACTTTTCCAGAAGCACGGCGGTTCGCTCGTCATGATCGCCAAGGGCAACCGCGGCGAGACCGTCACCAACGCCTGCAAGGCGCACGGCGGTTTCTATCTCGGCTCCATCGGCGGCCCTGCGGCGATCCTCGCCCAGGAGAATATCCGCAAGGTCGAGGTCATCGATTATCCGGAGCTCGGCATGGAAGCCGTCTGGAAGATCGAGGTCGTCGATTTCCCGGCCTTCATCCTCGTCGACGACAAGGGGCACGACTTCTTCCGCGAACTGCCCGGCGGCTGCGGCATCTGCGGCCCCTGAGGATCGGACCTAGGCACGAAAAAGGGCGCCCGACCGGGCGCCCTTTTTGTGCAAGACGAACAGTCGACTCAGGGGTTGGTATTGTAGGTCGATTTATCGAAGGCTAGGGCCGTACGGAAGAAGAAACTCGTTCCCGGGCAGGCTAGACCGAGCCCGAAGCCGATGCCCTTGCCGAAGCGCTTTGCGAGGCGCTGGCAGAGCCAGACCCACCAGACGGCTAGAAGCAGCAGGCAGAATTTCTTCGCCCCGCCGTTGGAGGCCTTCAGGAGCGGGATGACGAGTAAGAGCGGGAGCGTCCACCAGGCCGAGAGGCCGGCGATGCGGGTGAGGATCACGTGGTGGTAGACCGGGATGATGGCCTTCCAGCCTTCGACCCCGGCTTTCTCGAAGATCAGCCAGAGGCCGCGGAGGCTAAACGCGATCGCGGCCACGAGGGCAGCGGCTAGGAGACTAACCACGAAGATTTGGCCGAAGACTTCCTGAGGGATGTCGGCGGCGAGGGCGGAGGCGAACACAGGGGTGAGGTTCATGGCGTCCTTTCTAGGCTCCGTCCGAGGGGAGTCTACAGGTAATCGCCGCCCTATGGCCAACGCGTCGCTTCTTGTGGCAGCAGGTATCTCTGTAAATAAAAAGGGCGCCCGAGTGGGCGCCCTTTTTAGGTGCTAAAGGGAAGGCTTAGGCCTGGGCAGGCTGCTCGCCGAGGTACTTCGAGTCGCCGAAGCCGAGGATGAGCCAGAAGATCGGGCCAAGTAGGGTGAGGCCAATCGTGAAGCCAACTCCCTGACCGAAGCGGGTCGAGATGCGGTGGAGGAGCATGACTTGCAAAACCAATAATGCGAGTGGGCCGAGGAGCGGGATGAATGACAGGAATAAAGCGAACACCCAATGCCAAGGGAGGCCCCCGACCCGCAGCATGACGACAATATTATAGACGGGAATCAGCGCAGCCCAGCCCGGCTGGCCGGCCTTGGCGAAAACCTTCCATAGGCCAATAACGCAGACGATGTAGATTGCGAAGAGGATTACGGCGAAGCCGGCGAGGACGGCGATGATGCCGGTGGCGACGGCGGCGTCATTTCTAGATACTTGGGCGAGGGTGGTAGCGAGGAGCATGTGGTAACGCTCTAACGCATCTTAGCCTCCTTCAATCCTATTTTAATAGACGAGCTCCGCGATTGACTGAAAGCGGGCTAATCGCCGCTTACTTCTCCCACTCCAGCGCCCCGCGCTTGAACTCGTAGGCGAGGCCAAGCACGAGCACGCCGAGGAAGACCGCGGTGGCGGCTGTGATGGCGATGCCGGCCGCGAGGAACTCACGGTAGACGAGGGCCCAAGGCACCAGGAAGACGACTTCGATGTCGAAGAGGATGAAGAGCATCGCCGTCACGTAGAACTTCACGGCGAAGCGGGGGTGGGGCTTTCCTTCCATCGGCAGGCCGCACTCGTAGGCCTTGTCCTTGATGTAGTTGCCCTTGGCGCGCTGGCCGAAGACGTGGCTGACGATCAGGATGACGGCGGGGATCGCGAGGCCCAGGACGATCTGCACGAGGGCGGGCAGGTAGGTGCTGAGGGACTGGGATTCGGCGGCGGCCATCGGTAGCGGATACGAAAAAGCCCTCGCCTCGGGAGGCAAGGGCTTTTGCAGGAGAGGGCGATTTTGCCTTATTTTACCGCCGGGACGGCGAGGCTGGGAATAGCCGCCGGGCTGGCCGTCGGCTGGGCTTGCTTCGTGAAGGCTGCGGCGGAGACAGGAACCTGCTCCATGATCCAAGACGGAACGGTGAACTCGGCCTTGGCTGCGTACCCGTTCACCTTGTTCTTGGGGTCGGAATGTTTCGCGCGCACGAAGGCCTTGGGCGTCTCGCCCGCCGCCTTGCCCGCGACTTGGCCGAACGTCAGCGTCAGCGAATTCCCGTCAAAGAACCCGAGCGTGACCTGGAAGGTCTTCGCGAAGGCCGCGGCGGCGTCCTTGTCATCCTTGGCGACCGCCTCGCCGACACGCAGGGTGGCGAGCGAAGCCGCGAGACTCTCGATGCCGTCTGCGCCAGCGCCGGCGAACGGCTTTCCTTTGGCTGGGCGGCTAAATTCCTTCTTCCCGTCGGCCCAGCCGAACGCGAACGTTTTGACCTCCTCGGCCTTCGCGGCGCAAAGCGTCAGGTCGACCCATGAGGCGGGATCGCCGTCGAGGTCGCCGGTGAAGTCCGTGCGGATTGCATGGGGTTGACCTTGGTAGCGGGCGCTGCTGCCCAGCCCATCATCGGTCTGCTTCCCGAACTCGATCGTGACGGACTTGCCTGGCGCGTTCAATGTGACCGCGGAGTCGGCGAGGCCGAGTTTCTCGAGGCGCTTAGGGTTGGCGGTCAGCTGCCCGTGGTTACTGGCTTTCTGGAGCGAGCGCACAAGGGGCGTGAGGCGGGCCTCGGTGTCGGCCGGCAGGCCGAACTTTTCTTTTACCGTCCAGCTGCCGTCGGCATCTTTCGTGATGGTCGCCGATTTGCCGTTGGCCTTCACGATGAAGGATTGCAGGGAAGAGAGCAGGGCCGCCTCGACGAGCGGTTGCTTGGCCGTGGTGGGTTTGGCTTCCTCGCGGCCTAGCCGCAAGGCGGCGAGGGCGAGGAGTCCGAGGACGAGAGTGGCAATGAGCAGGGTTTTGTTGCGCATGGCGGATTACGAGAGTTTGCGGCGGCGGGCCAGAGTGTAGAGGAGGCCGAAGAGCAGGGCGAGGGCCGGGCCAGCGAGCAGGTTAAGGACCTGCAGGCGACGTCCGAGCGAGTTAACGTCTTCGCTGAGCCCGCGGCGGATGACGCGGCGTTCTTCCGAGAGCTTGTCGGCTTCGACTTGGAACTTCTCGATCTCGCGCTGCATCTCGGGCGTGATGACGATACCCTTGGTAGTGGTGCCGCCGGACTGGCGGGAGAGCGCCGTGATCTTGGCGTTGGCCTCCTCGAGACGGCGTTCAATCTCGTCGAGCTTCGCTTGGTAGCGGATTTGCGCGACGCGTTCGAGCTCCTGCACCTTCTTGAAAGGACGGAGCGAGGTGCCCTTCGAGCGAAGCGACACGAGTTCGTCACTGCCGCCGAGTGTTTCCAGAGCGCTCACGACGAACGTCAGGTTATCATTCACCGGCTCCATGGCCGCCTGACCGCCCACCTGTCGCGGGCGGACGGTGAAGGGGTCCATCATGAAGTCGGAATCAGCGACCACGAGGAGGCGAGCCGGCTTCAGGCTGACCGCGAGGTGTGGGCCGGGCAGGGGCTTGGCGGCCGGCTTCGGGGGTTCGCCCGGTCGAGCTGGTTCCGGGGCGGCGGGCGGCGGTGCGCCTTTCGGAAAGGCCGTGACGAATTCGCCGGAGACCGAGGCGGCGAGCACGCGTGCACGTCCGTCTGGCTTGAAGGCGAGCGCCACTTTCTCGAAGGGGCCGGCGTTGGCGGCCAGTACGCTGATGGCGCCGACGCTGGGTCCGTTGAGGGTGATGAGCGGTTCGAGCTTCAGGCGCTTCTCGGCGCCCGAGATCAGGCTAATCGCGCCGGCTTCCATGAACGCGAGTTCGCGCAGGTCGCTCGTAAGCGGCGAATCCTTGGCGAAGCTGGCCGGGCCGACCGCGAAGGCGGGCTGGTATTGGACGGGCTCGGCGCGGGAGCCGCGGATCGAAACTGAGCTGGCGGTGTCGCCGACGACGGCATCGAGCGCGACGTCGACTCCCCAGGCGCGAAGCATGGCCGGATCGCTCGCGGCCGTCATCGCCATCGGCGCCATCATGAAGGGCATATTACCCTGCGCGAACTTCTGGATGCGCGAGAGCGGATCGACGGCCGCGAAGACCGGGCCGCCGGCCAGCAGGAACTGGTCGACCGCGTAGGCCAGCTGCTCATCGATATGGTGGGCGTGGACGAGCGCGACGACCGCGACGCCTTTCGGCAGTTCGTTCGCCGTGGTGTTAACCGTGATCACGTCGTAGGTCAGGCCTAGCTCCGCGAGGAGGAAGTCGGCCGGTGTGGCCTGCTGTTCGCCGCCCTGCGGGCCCTGGTTAGTGATCGGCAGGGAACTAATGAGGGCGAGCTTCGGGCGTTCGAGGCGCGAGGCCGAGGTGATCAGCTTCGACAAGTCGAATTCCAGGAAGCGTTCGCGGGAGGGGTCGAGCATCGGCAGGGCCTTGACGGTGTCCGCCTGCTGGGCCGTGAGGCCGAGATAGGCGCTACCTTGAGCGGCGCGCATCGCGGCGAGATTATGGCGTTGCGCGCGCTGTTCTTCCTTGGTGTCGGGGCGGGGATCGGTGACGACCAGACGGACCTTGCCGCCGGAGGCGGCGGCGTATTCGCGCAGCAACGTCTCAACGCGGCGGGAGTAGCTTTCGAGGTAAGGGCGAAGCTTCACGTCGGAGCGGCTGACGAAGAGCTCGAGCGTGACCGGCTCGTCGAGCCGGGCCACGATGCGCTTCGAGCCGGGGGACAGCGTGAAGGTATGGTCCGCGGTGAGGTCGGCACGGGCGCCGATGGCGCCGAAGATCAAGTTGACGAAGAAAGCGGCCGCGAGGACGGCGAAGGCGGCGAGCAGGGCTTGGGAGCGATTCATGGTTGGGGTTTCCGATTAGCGGCGTTCGACGATGATGGTACTCAGTCCGAGGCCGGCGAAGGCCATGGAGAGGAAGTAGGCGGCGGGCCGGGCGTCGACGAGACCCAGCGTGAAGGGTTCCAAGTTTCGCCAGAGGCCGAGGCGGCGGAATTCATCGACGCCTCCAGAGCCGAGTATGCCCGCGAGGAGTTCGTCAAACACGCCGTAGCCGACGAGGACGAGGAGGAAGCAGGCCAGGAAGCCCGTGACGAAGGCGATGACTTGACTGCGGGTGAGCGCGGAAGCGATCGCCGCGATGCCGAGGCAGGCGCCGGCGCAGAGGAGCGAGCCGACGTAGCCGGAAACGATGACACCCCAGTCAGGGTCCCCGAGCCAGCCGACCGTGAGCGCGACGGGCACGGTCATTAGCAGCGCGCAGGCGAGGAACAGCCAGGCGGCGAGAAACTTACCGAGCGCGGCCTGCCAGACCGTAATTGGCCAGGTGAGCAAAAGCTCGATGGTTCCTTGGCGGCGTTCTTCCGCCCAGAGGCGGGCGCCGGCGGCGGGGGCGAGGAACGCCCAGAGCCAAGGATGGTAGAGGAAGAAACGGTCAAGGCTGGCGACGCCGGACTCGTAGAGGCCGCCGACGAAGAACGCGAGGGACACCGCGAAAGCGTTGAACACCGCGAGGAAGACGTAGGCCAGTGGGGTGCGGAAGTAGCCAGCGAACTCACGGCGGACCATGGCCGTGAAGGGCTTAAGTCCGGGCGAGGAGGATTTTTCAGAAGAGGACATAACGGTGAGATTAGGCGGTGAGCTGGCGGAAGACGGCGTTGAGGTCGGCGCCGCGGGCGAGGAACTTATCGCGGGATTCGTCGCAACGGACTTCGCCCTTCGCGATCACGATGACGCGGGTGCAGAGCTCGCCCACTTCCTCGAGGATGTGAGTGGAGACGATGACGGCCTTACGCGCGGCCATCTCCTTGAGGATGCGGCGGACCTCGAACTTCTGGTTGGGATCAAGGCCATCGGTCGGCTCGTCGAGGATGAGTACCTCGGGGTCATGGATCACGGCCTGCGCGAAGCCCACGCGCATACGGTAGCCCTTGGAAAGCGTGTCAATCGTCTGGGCTGCGACTTCGCCGAGGCGGCAAAGTTCGAGCGTCTGGCGGACGCTTTCGGCCGGGTCGGCCAAGCCGCGGAGGTCGGCGGCGAAGCGGAGGAATTCCCGGACGGTCATCTCGCCATAGGCGGGGGCGCCTTCGGGCGAGTAGCCCAGATGCTGCTTGGCTTGGACGGCCTGCTCGACGACATCGAAGCCCGCGATGACCGCGGCGCCAGCGTCGGCGCGCAGGTGGCCCGTGAGCATCTTCATCGTAGTGGACTTCCCGGCACCGTTGGGCCCGAGGAAACCGACGACCTCGCCGCGAGCGACCGCGAAGGAGACGTCGTGCACGGCGCGGATGGCGCCGTACGACTTGGACAGGTTCTTGGCTTCAATGAGGGGCATGGCGGAAAAATCAGCGGGCTTGAGGGGTGCCCATGACGGCGAGGCGGATATCCGCCTGTTGGAGTCGCTCCGCGATGCGGAGGATGAGTTGCTGGTTGAACTCCAGCTGCTTCACCGCGGCGGCGGGGTGGTACCAGTACATGAGACGGATATTAACGGCCCAGTCGGCAAACTCGGTCACATGGACAAGCGGTGGATGGCTGGGCTGGGAGCCTTCGTGGTTCACCAGTAGTTCGCGGACGATGGCAACGGCTTCGCGGACCTTCTCGGCTGGCGTGTTGGCCTCGAGGTGAACGAGGTCCTGTGCGCGGATGAAATCGCGGCGGGTGATATTGACGATGGCGCGCGTGGCGAGGTCGCCGTTCGGGATGGCGAGCTTCTGGCCGTCGAGCATCATGATTGTGGTCGAGCGCAGGCCGAGTGACTCCACCTTGCCTTCATGCGTGCCGATGTTGATAAAGTCGCCGAGCGTGAAGGGCTGGTCGACGATGAGCATGACCGCACCAAAGACGTTCTTAATCGTATCTTGCGAGGCGAAGGCCAGGCCGACGACGGCGCCGGCCAGCAGGCCGAGGATCGCTTCCGAGGACTTCGGATCGATGATGGAGATAGCCTTGAAGGCGCCAACGAGGACGACCGCGATGCGGACGACCGTGGAGAACATCGGGACGAGGATGTCGTCCAGCTTGTTCTCGGACTGGTCGGCGACCTTCTGGGCCCAGGCGATCGGGATGGCGACGAGGTAGAAGACCGCGGCGGTGTGCGCCAAGGAACAGAGAAACGTTCCACTCGTGACGGCGAAATTCAGCCAGCCGATATAGGCGAGGGCGTCCTTGAAGTCCTTGATGAGGAAAAGGAGGGTATAGGCTGGGAGGATGAAGGGGAGGGACTTGCCGAGGGCGGCGACGGCGGATTCCGCGATCGGGCTGCTACCGAACTTCGTCGAAATCCAGCGCATGAGTTTGCTGGCCACCCAGCCGACAATATAGGCGACGGCGATGAAGCCGATGGCGTGGATAATGATTTTGCTCCAGTCCTCGGGCGCCTTGGCGACGACCTTATGGAGGTCGCCGATGATGAAGTGATCCACGTGGACGGCGGAGGGTAAGGCGGCCGGGGCGGGGGTGGTGACAGGGGCAGATTGGGCGAGCAACATGGCGGGGACGAATTTGGCGAACGGCTATCTAGGCGGACGCCTTCCGCATTTCAAGCGTCACCGAGCCTCCAATCCGCTTGATGCGGGACGGCCCCCTTGCCACGCTGGGGGACCGGAATGAGCGAAACTAGCGAAAAAAAGCCCTCCAAGCCCGTGGTGCTGACCTGCGCCCAGCCGACCGGCCGCCTCCACCTCGGCAATTACCTCGGAGCCGTGCTCAACTGGGGACGGATGCAGGACGACCACGAATGTTATTTCGGCATCGTCGACCAGCACGCTATCACGGTGCCGTATGTCCCAGCCCAGCTCAGGGAAAACACTTATTCTTGCTTGGCCCAGTATGTGGCTTGCGGCCTAGACCCGGCCCGCAGCCGCCTCTTCGTCCAATCCCATGTTATCGGCCACACCGAACTCGCCTGGATTCTCGGCTGCCTCTGCCCCCTCGGCCAGCTCGAGCGCATGACCCAGTTTAAGGACAAGTCGCGCAAGCAGCAGTCGATCGACGCCGGCCTGCTCTTCTACCCCGTGCTCATGGCGGCGGACATTCTGCTCTATAACGCTTCCCTCGTGCCGGTCGGTGACGATCAGAAGCAACATCTCGAGCTCGCCCGTGACCTCGCGGAGAAGTTTAACAGTCGGTACTCCGATACCTTCAAGGTGCCCGAGCCCTTCATCTCCAAGGTCGGCTCGCGCATCATGTCGCTGCAGGATCCGACCGCGAAGATGTCGAAGTCGGACCCGAACCACACCGCGACCGTCTTCATTACCGACCGCCCCGAGGACGTCCGAAAGAAGATCATGTCCGCCGTGACCGATTCTTCCGCGGACGTCCGTTCTGGCCCGGATAAGCCCGGCGTCACCAATTTGCTCTCGATTATGTCCGCCTGCACGGGACGCTCCGTCGAGACCCTCGAGGGCGAATTTACGGGCAAGGGCTACGGCGACTTCAAGAAGACCGTCGCCGACGCCGTGGTCGCCACGCTCGACCCCGTCCGCCTCCGCTACGACGAGCTTATTAAAGACCGCGGTGAACTCGACCGCATCTTCAAGTCTGGCGCTGACCAGGCTCAGGCCGCCGCCTTCCGCACGCTCTCCAAGGTCAACCGCAAGGTCGGCTTCGTCGAGCGTCCGCGCTAAACCCACTTACCCCGTACCCCCATATGAACCGCGAACTCGAGAAACTGCTCAAAGAAAAATGGTTCCTAGTCGCCGCCGACCTGATTGCGGTGTTCGCGATTCTAATCGCGATGCCGGATAAGCGCGACGGACTGGACACCTTCCTCATTATCTGCGCGATCCTCCTCGCTTCGCTGATCGTGGTCATCCCTGTGCTGCAGGACGGCGGCAGCAAGGCCGAGCGGCAAGCCGAGCAGGCTCGTCTCCGCGCCAAGCTCGCCGAAGAGATTGACCTGCAGCGGGACAACGTCCGAGCCGGCAACGAAGCCCTTAACCGGCGCATCGCGGAGGTGGAGTTGTCTGCGCAGAAAGTCGCCGAGGCTTCCGCCGTGGCCGTCGCCCAGCGTGCTTCCACCGAGATCAATAGCCTGAAATCCGCCCTCGCCGCGCTGGAGAAGAAATTGCAGGAAGCCGCCGCCTCGGCCCCGTCTTCCGAAGCAATCGACGAGCTGAGCGAGAAGGTTGACGCTTTGGCCACCACCGTCCGCGCCGTGGTCGCCGATGCCGATGAGGCTGCTGAAGCCGCCGGCAAGGCGAAGGCTGAGTTCGCGCAGATGCTCGAAGCCGAACTGAAGTCCGTCCGCGACGAGATCAAGAAGGCGGCCAAGTCCGCCGAGAAGTCTATCGACAAGGTTGAAGCATCCGTTGAAGCGATCCGCGAAGAGGTGCGTGAGATCCGCGCAAACCCTACGGTGGCCTCCGCTCCTAGTAGCCCGTCCGTGACGGCGTCGGAGACGGAGGCCGTGTCCGCCCCTGCTGAAGCCGAAGAGGAGGAAGCCGAAGAGGTCATCGAGGAGATCGAAGAAGCGGAAGCCGAGGTCGCTCCAGCCGCCCCTGAGTCTGCCGCCGACGGCACGGGTACCGCGCTCATCGTCAACCTGATGATCGGCATCGGCAACAAGCCCTTCGTCCGTGGCACCGGCTCCGGGCTAAGCCAAGATAAAGGAATCCCCATGAGTTTCCTCGGTATCGGACGATGGCAGTGGATTTCGCCCGACCCCGAGGCTCCGGCCACCGTCGAAGTCTGGAAGAACGACCAGTCGCCGATGGGCGAGCCGTTGCATATTTCCGGCGGCGAGCCCTTGGAAGTCGACGAAGGTCACTTCGGCGGCGGCTGACATGCTTAACTTTCTGGCCGCCTGCGCGTGGCTGGCCGCGGCTGACCCCGTGCCGCCAGTGCCGGCGCACGTCTATTCGAGCGACACGCTGGTCGCACTTGTGGCCGGCGAGAAGCTCTCCGAGGTCAGTTATGTTGCGGCCCATTGCACGGCCTTGCAGCGGTACCTTGAGTTCGCGCTCAACCTGCCGCCGGTGCCGCCGCCGATGGCCCGGCTCGAGGTAGCCGACATTCCTGGTTTAACTCCCGTCGCGATGCGGGTCGCCGGCGGGACGGTGTTGGTCGTCGTCCGTCTTGGCGATGGCAAGGACGCACCATCGCGGTCGGCCGAAGCCGCCGCCCAGGCTTGGCTGGCGCGGGTCGCCATGGCGGGCGGGAAGTCGGCGTCCGCGCCCGAGCCTTGGACGCGTCAGGCTTTGGCGTGCGAGGTCGTCGCGCACCTGCGCCCGGCCATGAATGACTTCTGGTACAGTGAAGGTCGTCAGGCGATCCCCTCCACGCTGGCGGATATTATTGCGGGCAAGGCCCCCAATCGCGAGGCCTTCCTTTTCTGGCGGGCTCTTCGCCAGACGTTGGGCGCGCCCGCCGAGCAGGCCCGCGCCCTCATCGCGTCTGCCCATGGAGACTCCGTGGCGAAGCGGCTCGCGACCTTGGCCAAATCGCCCGACGAGTGGTGGCTCGTGCATCGGGCTGAGTTGCTGCTTTCCCGTGCGCCCGTGAGCCTCGGCTTGCGCGAGTCGGCGGAATCGCTCGACGATATCGCCCGTTTCGTGTTCGACGTCGGCCGCGGTGACGAAGTGCTTGCCGGGGTCGATTTGCCGAAGCACCGCGACCTCGCGGCCGTGAAGGCCAGCATCCGGGCGCGGCTCGTCGCTTTACGTCGCGAGATTCTCCGGCAGAATCCCGTCTACCATAACGCTTGGCGGACCTTTGGGGCTTGGCTGGAGCGATTGCAGGAAGGCAAGCCCGAGGAACTCGCCGCCTTGTGGGCCGAGTATCAGAAAGAGCGCAGACAGGCGGAAGAGTTACGCCGCGAGGTCGAAGCTGCGCTGGAAACCACGGGTCCGGCCGCCAAGTAGGCGGGCAGGGCGGCTTAGTTCGACTGCTTACCGTCGACCGTCTTCGGGAGCATCTGGTCGGCCAGGGTCACGCGGAAGAGGTTGAGGGCCATCCAGAAAACGCCGGCGAGGCAGAGGCCACAATAGGCGGCACCCAGGAGAACGGCGGTCTGGCCGGCTTCGGCCCAAGGCACGTGCTTTTTGAGGATCGAGGTGATCCAGACGAAGAAGACCACCGTTAGGACGAGGTCGATGATGACCGCCTGCTTGGTGATGAGCTTGGGCTTCATGTTATCCATGGGGTTGCATTGGTGCGTTTCCCGTCCGCCCTGTCAATCCCGCCTCACCCGGTGAGTCCTTGCCCCCATCTCCGCCCTTGCCTCGAGGGCTTCCCCGTTCACCCTGCCCGCCCCGAGGGGTGCGTACGCCCTTCATCCCCCCTTATACGTCAAACATGGCCGAAGAGCTCAAGGATACCCTCAACCTGCCGGTGACCGACTTCCCGATGCGGGCCGGCTTGGCCGAACGTGAGCCCGTGCGGATCGCTCATTGGGAGCGCAACCGCCTCTATGGGCAGATTCAGGCCCGCGCCGCCGGTAAGCCTGCCTTCGTCCTCCACGACGGTCCGCCCTTCACGAACGGCGACGTGCATATCGGTACCGCCCTCAACAAGTTGCTCAAGGATTCGATCCTTCGCTATAAGTCGATGCGCGGATTCCGGACGCCTTATGTCCCGGGCTGGGACTGCCATGGCTTACCGATCGAGCATAAGGTGATGAAGGAGCTCCAGGCTAAGAAGCAGTCGCTCGACGCCCTCGGCGTCCGCAAAGCCTGCGCCGAATTCTCCGCCGCGTACATCGAGAAGCAACGCGGTCAGTTCAAGCGACTCGGCATCCTCGCCGACTGGCCGTCTGAATACCGCACGATGGATCCGGCTTACGAGGCCGAGATCCTCAAGGGCTTCGCTTGCTTCGTCGAGAAGGGCCTCGTCTACCGTTCGAAGAAGCCGGTCTACTGGTCGATCCCTTGCCAGACCGCCCTCGCCGAAGCCGAGATCGAGTATAAAGACAAGCGTTCGCACTCCGTCTGGGTAGCATTCCCCGTCGCCGACCCCGCCGCCAAGCAGCTCGCCCCCGCGCATCCGCTCTCTGTCGTTATTTGGACCACCACGCCGTGGACGTTGCCGGCGAACCTCGCGATCGCGGTGCACCCCGACCTCGAATATGTCGAGGTGCGTCATGGCGACCGATCTTTCCTCGTGGCCTCTGCGTTGCGCGAAGCGTTCGTCGCCGCCTGCGGGCTCGAAGGCGCCACCGACGGGTTTAAGGTCAAGGGCCGCGCGCTCGAAGGCCTGCAGCCACACCATCCTTTCATTGACCGTGCTTCGCTCATCGTGCTCGCCGACTACGTCACGACCGATGCTGGTACGGGTTGCGTGCACACCGCGCCCGGCCACGGGCTCGAAGATTACCAGACTGGTAATAAATACGGCCTCGAGCCCTATTGTCCGGTGCGCGACGATGGCACCTACGCTGACGACGGCAAAGTCCCTGCGTCGTTGGTCGGCATCACCGTCCTCGAGACCGACGGCAAGAATCCTGCCAACATCGCCGTGCTCGAACTGCTGAAGTCTAAGGGCGCTTTGCTTAAGGCGCAGAGTTTCGAGCACTCTTATCCGCATTGCTGGCGCTCCAAGACGCCCGTCGTTTTCCGTGCCCTCGACCAGTGGTTCGTCGGTCTCGATCGCGGCGACCTGCGGAAGCAGGCCCTCGCCGCTGTCGGCGAAGTGAAGTGGATCCCGGCCTCCGGTGAAAACCGTATCCGGGCCGCCCTCGAAGGCCGTCCGGATTGGTGTATCTCGCGTCAGCGGGCCTGGGGCGTGCCGATCCCGGCTTTCTATTCCCCCTCTAAGGGCGAATCCTATCTCGATGCCGGCGTCGTCCGTCACGTCGCCGGGCAGGTCGCCACGCGCGGCGGCGATTGGTGGTGGGCTTCCTCTGTCGAAGAGATTCTGGCCGGCGCGCCCGTTCCCGCTGCTTGGCCGAAGGATCTCCGCAAGGGCACCGACACGCTCGACGTGTGGATCGATTCCGGCTCCAGCCACCTCGCCGTGTGCGCTAAGCATAAGGACCTGCATTGGCCAGCTGACCTCTATCTCGAGGGCTCCGACCAGCATCGCGGGTGGTTCCAGTCCTCGCTCTGGACCGCCATCGCCGTCAAGGGCTCCGCGCCATATCGTGCTGTCCTTACGCACGGGTTCGTCGTGAATGAGAAGCGTCAGAAGATTTCCAAGTCCGACGGTAAGCCGCAGACCGCCGATGACTATGTGAAGAAGTATGGTGCCGATATCGTGCGCCTCTGGGTTGCCTCCGAGAACTACCAGAGCGACATCCCGCTTTCCGACGCGATTTTCGAGACGATCTCGAACCAGTACCGGAGCATGCGTAATTCGCTGCGCTATCAGCTCGGCAATCTCTTCGATTTCGACGCCGCGAAGGATGCCGTGCCAGTGGAGAAGATGACCGCGATCGACCGCTGGGTCCTCATCGAGACTGCCAAGCTTGTGCGTGAAGTCACGGACGCCTGCGAGCGGAACGAGTTCCACCGCGCCGCCGCCGCCCTCGCCGGCTTCACGACCGGTACGCTCTCGGCCACCTACCATAATGTAGTCAAGGACCGCCTCTACACCACCGCGCCGAACGATACCGTCCGCCGCTCGACGCAGACCGCGATCGATATCGTGCTGCGTGCCTACCTCCGACTCATCGCTCCGTTCGTGCCGTTTACGGCGGATGAAGCATGGTCGCACCTCAACGCCAAGGCCGAATACACCGACGCAGCTAATGTGCATCTGCAGGACTGGCCGGCAATCGATGGCCGCTGGGAGGATGCCGCTGGCCTGGCCGCCCACGCTGCCGTCACCCGAATCCAGGCTTTGGCTGCTCAGGTCAACGTCCCGCTGGAGCGCCTGCGCCAGGAGAAGAAGATTGGCCAGTCGCTCGAAGCTTCGGTGGTCGTCACCGGCGACCCGGCGGACGCTGATTTCGCCCTCTTGTCGGCCGAACTGGCCTTGCTGACCGAGCTTTGGATCGTTTCTTCCGTCCAGCTTAGGCCCCAGGCTGGCGCCCCCTTGGCTTTCGCTGTCGACAAAGCCGAAGGCGTCCGTTGCCCACGTTCTTGGCGCTGGGTCCCGACGCTTGTGGAAGCGGGGAGATTTGGTATGGTGTCTCCACGCTGCCGCGAAGCTCTCCTCGCCAAATACCAGCAACTCTAACCCACTCCCTCGATGCCCAAGAAAAAAGACTCCAATAAACCCGCCAAGAAGCCCGTGCCCGCCCTTAAGGCCAAGGCGAAGCCCGCGGCCAAGCCTGCGCCGAAATCGATTGCGAAGGCGACTCCCGTCAAAGGTAAACCTGTCGCTCCGGTCAAGGCCGCCAAGGTCGTCACCGCTCCAGTCGCCAAGGGCAAGGGCGCCAAGGCTGCTCCGGTCGTCCCCGCAAAGAACGTGAAGGGTGCGGTCGCCGCTCCCGCCGCGAAGTCCGCGAAGTCCGCCAAGTCCGTTAAGGTTCCGAAGGTCGACCATGCCATCCAGAAGGGGCTCCTGAATAAGCACCGTGATGACCACCACCAATCGGACGCCCTGGTCGTGGTGCCCCGTGCCAAGTTGCAATTCTATACGATCGTCGACCTGAAGGCCTACCTCGAGAAGCGCAACAAATCTAAGGTCAAGCTCAACGTCTGGGTGCCGGATGAGGAGCGCAAAGCGCGCGAGAAGGCCGCCGCCGCCGCACGCTCGCAGGGCAATCGTTCGAACAACATCGCCACCGCTTCCATTTCCGAACTCCTCGGCGGTTCCAACCCCTTCCGCAAGGGTGAAGGTTTCGTCGATGAATCAAAGCAGGTCCCCGAGAAGTTCCGCCGTTACTATCGCCTCTTGGTCGACATGCGCGACGCGCTGCACAAGGGCCTCGCCTTCCACTCCGAGTCAGCCCTCAAGAAGTCGGGCAAGGACGATGCTGGTGACCTTTCTGGTTACTCGCAGCACCTTGCCGACGCTGGCACCGACACCGCCGATCGCGACTTCGCTCTCTCGCTCATCTCGAACGAGCAGGAGGCCCTGAAGGAAATCGCCGACGCAATCGAACGTATGAAGAAGGGCTCCTACGGCACCTGCGAGATCACCAATAAGGCGATCCCAGCCGCGCGCCTGATCGCGGTACCCTTCACCCGTTATTCCCTCGAAGGCCAGAAGGAGCTCGAACGTAATCGGCGCGCTCATCGCCGCCGTGGCGGCAACCCACTCGGCGAAATCGGCGACGAAGTCGGCTTCGGCACCGGCGGTGGCGGCGGCGAAGACGACCCGAGCGACACCTGAGCGAGTTGAGGTCCATGTTGTCCCGCCTCCGTCCATACCTGTCCTTCTGGGCGGTCTGTGTGGTCGCAATCGTCGCTGACGTCGCGACCAAGTTGCTCGTGGTTCGGCATATCCCGTTCGGGGCTTATTTCGGTAACGACCCGGTACGCCCCCCCATCATGTTGTTCGATCGCCTGTGGATCGTGCATGTCGGGAATAAGGGGGCGGCGTGGGGCCTCGGCGCTGAGCACGACGTCCGTCCGTTTCTCGTCTTTCTCGCGCTTGCGGTGCTCGCACTCGTCTGGCGCTGGCGCCAGCCCTTGTTGCGCGAACTGCAGGGTGGCCAGCTCGCCTTTGGATTATTCGTCGGCGGCACCTTGGGCAACGTCCGCGACCGCCTGTTCGGCGACCACGTCATCGACTTCATCGACGTGCACCTACCGTATTACCGTTTCCCCGCCTTCAATGTGGCCGACTCCTGCATCTGCGTCGGCGTGGCCCTTTATATCATCATGTCGTACCGGCATGATCGCCTGCTCCGCGAAGCCATCGTCTCGCACGGCGGCGAGGATCCGCCCGCTGGCACATGAGTCTCCGCTTTGACGTCGCCGCCCATCCGGGCGCCCTGGCGTACAAGCTACTCGCTGGGCTCGTCGTCCCTCGCCCCATCGCGCTCGTGACGACCGTCGACGCCGCTGGCGTGGTCAACGCCGCGCCGTTCTCGTTCTTCAACGTCATGGGCACCGAGCCGGCGATTGCCGTTTTTGCTCCGGCCGATCGCGATGACGGCACGCCCAAGGACACGGCCGCCAATCTGACGGCGAACGGCGAATGCGTCATTCATCTCTGCGACGAGCCCGTCGCTACGAAAATGGTGGAGTGTGCCCGCTCGCTGCCGCCCGGCGTGAGCGAAGTGCCGCGCGCCGGTTTCACGCTCATCCCCTCCGAGCGCGTGCGCCCCCCGCGGCTCGTTGAATGCCCGGTGGCACTCGAGTGCCGCGTGCTCGATATCCGTAAGTATGGGGACAACCGCCTGGTCGTCGTCGAGATCCTGCTCGCACATGTGCGCGAAGGCGTCGCTGATCTGGCGACGTGGAAGGTTGATTATACCCAGTATGCGCCCATTGGGCGGCTGAATAGTCCGGACGGCTATGCGCGCACGACGGATCGGTTCACGCTGCGGTTCCCGTCGGAATCCTAATCAGATTCCCTTCGAGAGCCGCTTCACGACCGTCGCGAAATCGTCGGGCCGGGGCGCGACGATCTCGAATTCCTTACCCGCAACTTTGCCGGTGACGCGCGCGAGGCGCAGGAGCAGTCCACGGTGTAGCGGCTTGTCCTCCCCTTTGTTGAGGCGGCCTTTCGGCGTCGTGTCAGTGAGTGTGACGCGGCCCGAGCGGCCATACTTCAGCTCCCCTGCGATGCGGATACCGCATTCGGTGGCATGGATGCGGACCTGATCGCGGCGGGGGTAGGGCGTGTGCGCGGTCCAGAGTCGCCAGCGGCCGCAGGCTCGACCTGGCTCGAAGCGAGTCTGGGCATGCTTGCCGTTGCGGTGCGACACGAACGCGCGTTCCTGCGAGTCGTCCATGCCTACGGGGAGATCGCAGATGCCGGCGTCTTCTGGGGCGTCGTCCGTCCGTGCGATGAATTCGAAGTCGAAGCGGAAGGCGCCCGAGCCGAGGGCCTCACGCCAGTCGGCCATCGCGGAGGCGCGGTCGGCGATGATTACGATGCCGGCGGATTCCGGTTCCGGTCCGAAGATGGCGGCCGGTTCGGCGAGGCCGAGGCGGACCATCTCGGGCTTGCCGGCTTCGAGCTGCACGCGCAGTTGGCCAAGCAAGGTGGGTGCGCCTTTCTGCCAAGGGTGTTCTTCCAGCGCGACGCCGCTGGGTTTATCGAGAGCGACCCAACCCGGTCCGTAGGCCAGGACGGCCATGCGGCAGGCTTCCTCGCCGAGCAGGCCGGCGGCGAAACCGATGGAGGCGGGGGGGAGCTCGGACATTTCCGGGGACAAAAAAACCCCGGCGCCTAGGCGACGGGGTCGGTGAGGGGGCCAGCCGGCATTACTTCTTGGCGGCAGCGAGCTTCTTCGCGAGGCGAGCCTTGATGCGGTTCGCCTTGTTGCGATGGATCACGCCGGTCTTCGCGGCCTTGTCGGCGGCGGAAGCGACCTGGGAGGCGGAAGCAACGACGTTCTCACCGGTCAGGCTCTTGACGAGGGACTTGAGGCGGGTGCGGACGATCTTGTTATGCTCAGCGCGACGGGTGGTCTGGCGGATGCTCTTCTTGTTAGCTTTGATGTTGGCCATGTGAGTGAGTAGGGAAGCGGGGGGTGCCCCTCGGAGTCAACGCGGATTTGAGGGTCTCAGGCAGGGAGAGGCCCCTTTTTGAGGGGCCTCATGAGTCCTGCTGGTGGAAGGGGTGGGATTCGAACCCACGAACAGCGAAGCTGAACGGATTTACAGTCCGCGACCTTTAGCCACTTGGATACCCTTCCGGCCAACAGGATGGGCAACTTGGCAGTGCCGCAGGCCCATGACAAGCGCTTTCGCTGGACTTAATGGGCCTTTCTCCGGGCGCTCCGGGGGCCTTTTTTGCCCCTTCACACCGGCGAGGCATCGCTTAGGCTCCGCCTATGCGGAAAACGCCTCTGGTCGTGCTGATCGACGGCACCTGTGCCCTGTGCAATGGCACGGCGGCCTGGCTGGCCCGCCGTAACGTCGACGGCGCCATGGTCTTCGCGACGAGTCAGGGCGAGGTCGCCCGCATCGCTGGCGAGCCGCCGGGAGGCGACATGGGCACGATCGTCGTCTGGGATGGGTCTCGTCGCCTGGTGCGTTCGGACGCCGTGCTCCTCCTGTTGCGGACGCTCGGCGGGGGCTGGCGGTTGTTCGCCGTCATGGCTCGTCTCTGTCCGGTCGTGCTCCGGGATTTCATCTATGACCAAGTCGCGCGTCGCCGCCACCATTTCGCGGGCCCGTCCACCTGTACGCGCTTGAGCCCGTACGACCTCGCGGAATAGAAAGACAACGATGACGACACCGCCCCGCGCCCTTCTGCTCGCCTGCGCGCTGTCCGTCGTCGGCTGTTCCATCCTTAACCAGGAACGCGGTCGCGCCGCCTTGCAGGATCAACTGATGAATGACACCGAAGAGCGTAAGGCTCGCTTTCAGGCCAAGGGTACGCTGAGCCCGCAGGAGTATGCGGCCATGGCGCAAAAGATGGGCTGGACGACCAAGGGCACGCCGGGTCTGCCTCCTCCGCCCACGATCGAAGAACTCGAGAAGCGCGTCAAAGCCGCCGAGACGAATCCCTGATGGCTTACGTCCTGCGTCGCCTCCTGGAGATGGTCCCGGTCTTGCTCGTCGTGGTGGCCGCCACTTTTTTTCTGGCCCACGCGGTGCCTGGCGGACCTTTTGACAAAGATCGGCCGATGCCAGCGGAAGTGAAGGCGCGGCTTGAGCAGTATTACGGCCTTGATCAGCCGGCCTATGTCCAGCTGGGGAATTACGTCGTCAGGCTCGCCCAGGGCGACCTCGGTCCGTCCATCAAATATCCCGGCTGGTCCGTCCGCGAGGTCATCGGCACGCGCATCGGGGTCTCCGTCTCGCTCGGCCTCGTCGCCTTGCTGCTCGCGGTGCTCGTTGGCGTGCCCGTCGGCGTGCTCGCCGCTGCGCGGCCTAATAGCTGGCTCGATCGCGTACCGATGGGCTTCACGCTCGTGGGTATCTGCGTGCCGTCGTTCGTGCTCGGGCCGATCTTGGCGCTCATCTTTTCCCTCGGCCTGGGCTGGCTGCCGCCGTGTGGCTGGGGTTCAGCGATTCATTACATCCTGCCCGCCTGCACGCTGGGGCTTATCACCGCCGCGCCGCTGGCGCGCCTCACGCGCGGTTCGCTCATGGAGGTACGCTCGTTGGATTACGTCCGTACCGCCCGGGCTAAGGGCGTGCCGCCGCTGCGCGTCTGGTTCGTCCACGCGCTACGCAACGCGCTGCTACCCGTCGTCACCTACCTCGGACCCGCCGCGGCTGGCCTCGTCTCGGGCTCGTTCGTCATCGAATCGCTCTTCGACGTCCCGGGTCTGGGTCGCCTCTTTGTCACCGCCATCATCAACCGCGACGTCATGCTGATTCTCGGTACGACGATCGTGTACGCGGCGGCGCTACTTTTCCTCAACCTCGCGGCCGACTTGGCCAATGCCGCGTTGAATCCCAAGGTGGCCCGCGACCGATGAAGAACCCGGTCGTCGAATCTCTCGCCTCCGAAAGCGGCTGGCAGCGCTTCCGGAAGGACCGTGCGGCCGTCTGGTCTGGCTGCTTCCTCGTTTCGGTGGCCGCCGTCTGCTTCCTGTCGCCGTTGATTGCCCCGTATCCGTACATGGCGCAGAACCTCGCGCACAGCGCGATGGCGCCGTCCTCGGCGCATTGGCTTGGCACGGACCTCCTCGGCCGCGACGTCCTATCGCGCCTGCTTCAGGGCGGCATGATCTCGCTCTTCGTCGGCTTCATCGCCACTGCCGTCGCGCTGGTCGTGGGTATCTGCTACGGCGTGCTCGCGGCGGAGGTCGGTGGCCGGGCCGAGGACGCCCTGATGCGTTTCGTCGACATCGTGAGCACCCTGCCGCTGACGTTGATCGTGATCCTCTGCACGGTCGTCTTCGGGCAGAATATGCCGATGATCTTCCTGGCTGTCGGTGGCGTCTCCTGGCTGACCATGGCGCGCATCATCCGCAATCAGACCCGCGAGCTGAAGGCCTCCCAGTTCGTGCAGGCCGCCGAATCGCTCGGCCAGTCGCGCTGGGGTATCTTCCTTCGCCATTACCTGCCCAATCTCGCCGGCACCATCGCCGTGTGCGCGACGCTCACCGTCCCGGGAGTCATGCTCCTCGAGGCCTTCGTGAGCTTCCTGGGCCTCGGCGTGAAGGCCCCGATGACCTCCTGGGGCCTGATGATCAAGGAAGGGGCCGACATCATGGAAGAGTGTCCGTGGCTGCTGATCTCCCCTTCGGTCGTCTTCGCGCTCACGCTACTCTCCCTTAACTTCCTCGGCGACGGGCTGCGCGACGCCTTCGACCCGCGGTCTTCCCGCAAGTAACCCATGCCGCTGCGTCGCTACATCGTCATCAAGCCCGACGGAGCCGAGGGGAATCAGTTCGAGGCCGACCTGCCGCCGGAGGCACCTGATTTCACGCATCACCCTGTGACGAAGGAGCCGTGCCGCCGGGTGCTCGAGTCGCCCACGCTCACGACCAAGTACGGCGAGGGCGCCATGAAGCAGGGCTTGAGCGACAAGCGTCTCGCCCGGGCCGGGTTCCAGCGGTTGGAGAAGGACGGCAAGGGTGGTTGGAATAAGCTTAACTGAGCTCCGGATCCGCGGCGCCCTCCGTAAATGAATCACCCCGCCGGGTGGCGGGGTGAAGCATCGTCAGGGTGGGCGTTTCCGCCGTGTAAATTTACTTATGCCTTAGCCGGAGCGGCCGCTTCTTCGCGCGCACGCTTCACGAGCGACTTCGCGGTGTCGGACGGCTGGGCGCCGAGCTTGACCCAATGGTCGACGCGCTCGACGTTGATCACCAGACCCGGGGTCTTGCCACGGGCGCGGGGATTGTAGTTGCCGAGGACTTCGACGAAACGGCCGTCACGGCGGATGGCTTGTTCGGCGACGACGAGACGATAGGTCGGCTCGTTTTTCGTACCGAAGCGTTGGAGGCGGATGCGTAGCATTGGATTTGGAGAAGGTGGTGCGGTTATCGTCCTAAGAGGGTTCTCAAAAGACGGATGTGCAAAAACGCAGGAGGGAGGGGGAGAGTCAAGCCTTCCCCAGAAGGTTTTGGTAAAAAACCAACCACGCACGCTGCCCCCTTCGTTAAAACACACATAACAAGCCACTGTTAATAAGCGGCTTAGGCTGCATCTTGCGTATAGGGCGTCTGGAGCCCTTTTCAGCCCGCTTCCGGTTTGGTTTTGGATTCAGGCACAAAAAACCCCGCCAGGCGGCGGGGTTTCGGGGAAGCCTGAAAGGGCTTACTTGGCAGCAGCAGCGGCCGCGGCAGCAGCGGCGGCGTGCTCGGTCGGGTCGAAGCGCTTTTCTTTGACCTTGGTAGCCGACTTGCCCTGGCGATCGCGGAGGTAGAAGAGGCGGGCGCGCATGACCTGCGAGACGCGTTCGACTTCGATCTTCTCGATGTTGGGGGAGTGGACTGGGAAAGTGCGCTCGACGCCTTCGCCGAAGGAGATGCGGCGAACGGTGAAGGTGGCGTGGATGCCTCCGCCTTTACGCTGGATGACGATGCCGGAGAAGGTCTGGGTGCGCTCCTTGTCGCCTTCGCGAACCTTGGTGGCTACCTTGACGCCGTCGCCGACCTTGAAATCATGGTCGCCGCGGGCGGTCTTCAGCTGGGGCTGGGTGGCAAATTGGATGAGGGGATGGTTGCTCATGGCTGGTGTTCTTGGTCTTTCATCAGGTCCGGTCTGCGTTGCTTTGTCTTCTCTATTTGCCTTTCCCGACGCCATTTTTCGATTTCGGCGTGATTTCCTCCTAGGAGGACGGGGGGCACCTCGAGACCATCGTAAACAGCGGGTCGGGTGAACTGCGGAAAGGCGAGCAACTTGCCGTTGTAACTATCCCCCGTCAAGGAGTTTTCCTCCCCGAGCACGCCGGAGAGCTGCCGGCCGAGGCAATCGACCAGGACGCAGGCGGGCAAAGTGCCATTAGTAAGCACATAATCACCGATCGAGACCTCCCGGGTGACCTTCCGGTCCCGGAAGCGCTGGTCGATGCCCTCATAATGACCAGAAATGAGGATGAGGTGGCTTTTTTGGGCTAGTTCCTTCGCCAGCTTGTTGGTCAATTGTTCACCATCGGGGCAAAGATAGATGACTTCGCAGTCCGGGGTGGCCAGGGCGTCGACCGCGTCGAAGAGGGGCTGGCAGCTCATGAGCATGCCCGGACCGCCGCCATAAGGCATATCGTCCACCTTACGGTGCTTGTCCTTGGAATAGGTGCGGAGGTCGTGGGCCTTGAATTGGATCAAGCCCTTGTCGATAGCCTTGCCGATGACGGATTCTTGGAGAAAGCCGTCGGCCATGGCCGGGAAGAGGGTGACTAGGTCGATGCGGATGGCCACGGTGATCGCGACCATCCAACAGCCGAAAGCCCCCCGAGGGCAAGCCGTCCCTGCGGCCGCTTACTTCTTCTTCGCCTTCGGCTTCACGTCGGAGCGTTGGTCCATCTTCACGCCAGCTTCGGCGGGGACGGCGGCGCCGACCTTCTCAACGTCGGAGGTATAGAGGTAGCGCCAGACGTCGTCCTGGATGAACTTACCGTTCGCATCCTTGGGCGAGCCCTTGCTTGGCGTCACGTAGCCGTGGCCGCGGTCGGCCTGTTCCTTGTCGTTACCTTTCAGAGCGGCGTTGGTCATCAGTCGGCGGGAGTGTCCGTAGGGAGCCTTTTCCGTCTCAGCGTTCACGATCGGTCCGAATTGATTCAGGCCCAGGAGTAGCCAGGAGCGCTGGTAGTGGTCCGCCGTCCAGCCGCCATCGAGCACGTGGCTGTAACCAAAGAAGCGATTCTTAGGCGTAGCCGAAGAACCGGCCTGCCAGTCGTCGAGGTTATCGCGCGGGCCGCAGTGCATGACGACGCGCGCCACCTTCTGGTGCTGGCCGAAGCGGGCGGAGGAAGTGGCGCCGTGCGAGGCGCCGGAGACGATGACCTTCTCCCACTCGAGGGATTTGCCGTCCTTGGTCAGGAAGGTCTCCCACTTGCCCTGTGGATTCTTCTTGGCGAGGTACTTCACGAACTGGAAGGCTCTTTCCTGCATGCTGTCGGGAAGGGGAATCTCGATGGACTTACTCGCGTCGACGCCGGCGGTGGCCTCGAGGCGGATATTGCCGAGATGCTGGGAGTCATCCGCGGGGGAGGTGTTGAGTTTGCCGAACCAACCGTTGGCGTAGCTCACCTGTAAGTAGTGGAGTCCGTAGCTATTGAGGAGGTCGGCCTGCGCCTGATTGAAGCCCATTAGCCAGATGACGAGCTGACCGCGCGGCGCGACGCGTGTGTCGACTGTGGCGACCTCGGTGTCGGCCGGCTTG
>Ga0209500_10000750_pt1 | contig 26692 bp, 26 predicted proteins | sample S_140212_EF_Meta_FD_187323 | JGI IMG/M metagenome (GOLD analysis project Ga0209500, IMG submission 187323) | Freshwater microbial communities from Lake Simoncouche, Canada to study carbon cycling - S_140212_EF_MetaG (SPAdes) (version 2) | ecosystem: Environmental > Aquatic > Freshwater > Lake ...
CTGGTCCAAGAGGCTTAGCAGGATTCACCGGTTATACTGGAGCCACTGGACCCACTGGCCGTAGTTGTTTGGGCTCAACCGGACCACAGGGACCAGCAGGTGCAAAACCCTTTATTATTGATCATCCACTAGACAACTCAAAATATTTGATTCACGCTTGTTTAGAAGGTCCGGAGGCAGGTGTATATTATCGCGGAAAAGCATCAATTGACAACGGTGAATCAGCCACCATTCAATTGCCAGATTATGTTGCTCCATTGGCCACAAATTTCAGCATCCAAGTTACATCTATTTATTCAAAAGAGAGAAGCGAGCCTAATTTACTTGAAGTGTCCGAAATTAAGAATAATGAATTTACAGTTTATGGAAATAATGGAAGTTTCTACTGGTGTGTTTATGGCAAAAAAAATGACATTTTAGTAGAACCAGAAAAAAACTCTATCGTAGTAAATGGCGATGGACCTTATAAATGGTATTAAAAATAAAAATTTAAAAAGTATGTTGATATTATATATAATATAATGTCAAACCCATATTTAAGTTATTTAGGAGGCAAGACGTGTTGTCCCAGTAAAAATAGAGGAAGTCTGGGCCCAACTGGATTAGAAGGTCCAACTGGTTTAAGAGGAAATTTTGGTGTTCCTGGTCCCAAAGGACCCACTGGTCCAACCGGAAGGAATTGCACCGGCCCAACTGGTCCACCAGGTATAAAAACGTTCATTATTGACCATCCATTAGATGAATCAAAATACTTAGTTCATGTATGTTTGGAGGGTCCAGAAGCCGGAGTCTATTACAGAGGAAAAGCAACCATTGAAAACAACACATCTGTCGCAATCCAGCTTCCTGATTATGTTTCGCCGTTGGCAACCAATTTAAGCGCCCAGATTACTCCCATTTACTCAAAAGACAATAAATCAAAAAATATATATGAAACGTCAGAGATTGATGATAATAAATTCACAGTTTACGGCAAAAACGGAAGCTTCTATTGGACTGTCTATGGAACAAAAGATGAAATCAACGCAGAGCCCAATAAATCTGAAATAAACGTTCAAAGAAATGGACCTTATACTTGGTATTAAAAAGAAACAGAAAAATAATAATATAAACAACTTTTTATATTATTATTATACATAAAAAATGACAACGTTAGTAACTGCGTTTGTAGCCGGCGCAAATCAACGAAATGACCGTGGAATAGACGATTATATTAAATATGGAAAAAAATTATTGGAATTACCAATTAATAAAATTGTGTTTTTTGATGAAACGTTACTAGGTCTTTTGCCAAATTTTCCCAACACAAAAATTATCCCAATTAAAAAAGAAGACATTTATTTATATGAATATAAAGACCAAATAACTAACTTTGGATTAAATACAAAAACTCCTGAAAAGGATTCACTAGAATATATGTTTACAATGTGCAATAAAACTGAATTTATTAGAAAAGCAATTGAGTTAAACCCATTTCAAACTGACCCATTTCAAACAGACCAATTTGTATGGGTGGATTTTGGAATAAATCATATATTTAAAAATGATGACACATTGTTTCAATCAGTTATTGCTGATTTAAAAAATAAAACTTACGAAAATGTTCGCATTGGTTCAATTTGGAGCCCTGACATGCACAATATTATGATAAAAACTTTTAGAGCTGATATTTATAAGGACATTGCATGGTATTTTGCAGGAGGCGTGTTTGGAGGAGAATCAAAAGCATTAATAAAGTTTGCAGATTTAACAAAGCAACAATGTATTAAAACAATTGAAGAACATAAAACCTTAATGTGGGAAGTAAATATCTGGTTTCTACTCTATTTAGACAACCCTGAACTATTTTCTCTCTATCCTTGCGATCACAATCACACATTGATTGGAAATTATTAATTTAATGTTCATCAGTTATTCATTATATTAATAAACCCCATTTGGCACAACCTTTTTTAAAGGTGGTTAATTATAAACAATCAATCCATCAATATATTTTTTATCATAAACAGCGAGAATAGTTGTTCTATCCCATGAACTGTAAGTGCAAATAACGCGATCGTCTTCAACGACTAGACCTAGACAATATTCAATGCATTCTGTGTCAAATTTAAATGGTGCAGAATAGCGCAACAATTTCATATTTTCGTCAAACACTGAAAATATGTGATAATAATGCCGCGGTTGTTCATATGAAACAATGTGCCCAACAAACCATATTTCATTTTTATAATTTGCACCACATGTTGAACCGCGAATACGATTAAAAATGTTTGGCATTTCAATGGTTTTAACAAGGTTTAAATTGCTTAATGCATAATCAATCTTACACAATTTAAGTGGACACCAGTTGTAAACAACGCGCAAATCTCCAGACACGTTTGCATAAACCCAATTTTTTTCACAATCTGAATTTGTAAAGGAAGGAGCAATCTCTCGCGGCTTCAAACTATTATCGTCTTCTAATGGTGAATATTTTCCATAAACAATTCCAATTTTATTATTTTCGTGGTATCCTGTGCCAATAAACTCAAGTGGTTTATCTCTATTTTTGTTCATTCTAAAAATTCTAACATCTTCAACGCCGATGTATCTCCTATCAACAAATTCAAAATTTATTATTTTCTCTTGTTTTACTTGAAAATCGGAGTCAAGTTCCAAATACTTATTAATAGTTATAATGTGTTTGTCGCAGTTATGATAACATCCATTTCCATCAATATTATAATTTACTAGACGCATATTCATTAAATAACCGTCACCATCAAAATTTGGAATAATGCAACTAGAAGATGAATTAAAATGTGTGTATACTCCGTTGATATTGTGAAATGATTTATTTGACATGTTGATTTTTTTGGTTGCAACAAGAATGTCTTTGTAAAATTTCATATTAGACAGTAAATTTATAATAGCATTTTGGTCGGTTGCTTTGTTCATAATTGTGACAGCCTCTTCATTTATGTTATTAATTCCATTGTAGGAAGATATAATTGAATGCTCAACTGCAAGTCTATAAGTGTATATATCATTCTGTAAAAATAAATAGTCCGACCAGTTAAGATTCTTATCTAAAATGCTTTTTGCCAACTTATAAAATACTAGAGCGGATTTGCACTGTCCAATAACTCTATAATACTGAACAATTTCATAGAGATTTTCAATTCTATCTGGGAAACATTCATAAGCAGCAATCCAATAAAAGATAGCATCTGCCATTTTATCCATTCTTTTATAAAGGAGTCCAATCCGATATAAACTATACCATACTTCTTGAACCCATCCGCCCAATTTAATGCGTTTTTTATACCATTCAATGGCGGCGTTATTATCTTTTCCAGAGTCAAAATAACTATTTGCCAAGTAAAAATGGTAACGTTCATTGTTAGGATTTTCTTCAATGCCTTTTGTTAACAATGCAACATCTCTATCAAACTTGTTACCTTTTGAACCACCATCTCCAACGTCATTAATAAATAAAACATCTTTTGGAATATTTACATTAACATTATTTGAAGGAGTATTAATATATTCATGTGTAACTCCAAAATAACTATATAAACCGTTATTACGCACAATTCTTACATTATGATAATAGAAATCTTCATTTCCTTGTAATATAGTAAAAGAATCAGCTGACCACATAATTTCCTTATTAAAGTTTTTTATTTGCAACATCATATCTGCGTCTAAAAATAGAATATAATCAGACATGCCAATGCAATGTTTTAAGGAAACGTTTCTATTGTGAGCAAAGTCTTGAAACGGTTCATTAACAATCTTTCCGCAAATATTTTTTGACTCAAAGTATGCCGAAATAAGTTCAACAGTATTATCAGTGGAACCAGTGTCACAAATGCAATAAGTATCTATAATACCACAAACAGATTCAAGTAGACGTGTAATAATCTTGCTTTCATTTTTAACAATCATGTTCAAACACAAAGTTGGTAGTGCCTTTTTTTCAGTTATTAATAGTTCCATTATTCAAAGCTAATATTTATATAATTTATTATAGGTTTAAGTATTATTTTTGCTTTATTTTAAGTTAGACAGTTTTGTTTGATTATTTTATTATTTTATGACATAAATAAAATCTTATCTATTTATAATATTATGTCATTTACAAGATTTCACGATGATCCTTGCAGAGTTGCAAAGCAATTACAACAATCAACCGACGTTGGCAGATGGATTTTGAATGTTCCAGGAAATGGAGATAAGCCTGCATATATGGCGGATCCTCAAGTGAGAATCCAAACATGGGGCGGAAATTTAATGACAAACTGTGTTGATTTGGAAAGTGAATTACGTGGTGTCAATAGACGCGCGAGTAAAGATTGTTTAGGAAAAGACGAATATCAGAGATATAACGTGCCGACGCAACCCATCCAATACCCAACAAATTCAGCTCTTTATACAGAAGAGTCTAGAACAATCATGCCAGCGTGGACGGCTCGCGATTTAGAACAGGTTGATTGGTATACTTTACCATTGAACCCTCAAGAAAATACTTGCATGCCTTTTCAAAATAATTTAAGCACACGAATTTTAGAGAAGGACTATTTTGTTGCTCAAATTCCTTGTTCATTGCCCAATGTTCCTGGTTCATTGCCAGTAAATGGAGGCAAGCGTTCCTTGTCTTACCCTCAAGGACCTCAAATATGCACGCACGAAAACTCTTGTGAGATTGTCGGTAAATAAAAATTATTAGGAGGGGTCCCTACTAACAAAAGACTTAATTAAAAGTATTATATAAAAAATATAATACTTTATATATATAATTAATGGAGATCGCAATTCCAATTTTAGCCCTAGGAGGCCTATATGTAGCTTCAAATCAAGGCGCGCCATCAAAAAAAAACATAAGAAGTAGAATGGAAAGATTTACTAGTATGGGTGCGCAGCGCAATTACTTACCAAACACCAATATTCCACCTCAAAACTATCCTGTTCCCAACGAAAGTGAAATAACTGACACTGTTCAAAAATACGTTAATCCTAACGTAGCAAGTGATAAGTATTTTGACCAAAATTTATACGAGAAAAAGCAAAACAGTGGTTCTTATGTTGGAAACAATATTCAACAAGTTTATTCATTAACTGGAGACTATGTTGCAAAAACTGATTTCAAGCACAATAATATGATTCCATTTTACGGAGGCAAAATTAAGGGTCAGGTTTATAACAACGATAACGCCGAAACAATTTTAGACAACATGATTGGGAGTGGTTCTCAGATAATTAAGAAAATAGAGCAAGCTCCTTTGTTTAAGCCTCAGGATAATGTGCAGTGGGCTTTTGGTGCTCCAAATAGCAGCGATTTTTATCAATCTCGTGTAAACCCTGGCTCAAAGATTAGCAACGTCAAACCATTTGAGACGGAATACGTTGGCCCTGGGTTGAATCAAGGTTACACAACACAAGGCAGTGGTGGTTATAATTCCGGCATGGAAGCTCGTGACTCTTGGTTACCAAAAACAGTTGACGAGTTGCGTGTTGCAACAAACCCCAAAATGGAATACACGCTTGAAAACCATCAAGGACCCTCTTATTCACATGTTCAAAATGTCGGCATCATTGGAAAAGTTGAAAAGTATAATCCAGACAAATTTTTTATCCAGACACAAGACCGTTGGTTGACCACAACTGGTCAAGAAAAAGGACAAATGCTTAGACCTATTGAGGAGGTTCACTCAACAACTCGCGCAACCACGACACAATCATATACTGGTGTGGCTGGACCTGCTGATCGCGTCGCCAATTATGTTCCTGGCGCACACGAAGAATCCAAGCGCAATGAGCTTCCAATGTGTGATGTTGGGCCTTCCGCTTCCATGAATAAAGGTGACCACACTGATAAGGACAATGCTCTTAGAAGTCACACAAATTACGTTAACAATCGTTCAACCATGAGACAACCTGACTCAATGCGAAGTGGTTTTGGTCGCGCAATTGGCGCTGTTATTGCCCCATTAATGGACGCATTTAATCCCACAAGGAGAGAAGAATATTCATCAAACTATCGTGTTTATGGTGATGCCGGTTCAAGAGTTCCTGATAGTTACGTTTTGAATCCTAATGATGTTACACCAACCACTATCAAAGAGACAACGTTATACACGCCTCGTTCTTACATTGGAAGACAAATTGAAGGCGGTGGATATCAGACAAATGATCAAACACCAATTTCAAATCAGCGCGACACCACAACTTGCAGTTATATGGGAGATGCCGGTGGTGCTGCAACTGGTTGGGGCGATATGTCCTATGCAGCGGCTTATGCTCAACACAACAATGAGTCTAAAGAAAAGTCAGTTGTTAGCAGGACAAATCACGGCAATACAAATATTTATAACGAACAGATGAACTTAAACGTTGCAAGAATTGATTCTGATAGAGACAATACAAGAATGTGGGTGCCTACAAATATGCCGCAGATGCCAATGTCCAAAGAGACGTATGGTAAGATTCGCGCGCCACAATATTATAATCAATGCATTGGTTGCGATCGTATTAGTCCTGACATCTTAAACGCTTTCAAGGAAAATCCTTATACACACAGTTTGACATCTTCAGTCTAATTGAAATCCAAATTATTAACTTCATTTATTAAACTCATTTAAATGCTTGACAGAATATAATATATGCTGTCAAATATAAGACACGTGCCTAAAATTATGACACTACGAACTGATTATAATAATAAAATGCGCGTTTTGCTCCCACCAATTTTAACTGACGTATCTTTGAGAGATGGTCTTCAATGTTTGAGCAGGGATTGTCAAGAAACGTTTACTTTAAATAAGAAAAAGAGCATTTTTCATAACATCATGTTTAACTATAAGCCAAAAAATATTGAGATAGGTTCAATTGTAAATCCAAAGGTTCTGCCAATTATGTCGGATTCTTTGTATTTATACGATTATGCTGTGGATTTTATTAAAAATGGAATAAAAAGCGACACAAACGTTTATGTATTGGTTCCAAATGAAAAGGGGTTTAATATTGGCTTGTCGCATGGAATAAAAAATTATTCTTTCTTGACATCAGTGTCAAATAGTTTTCAACAGAAGAATGTTAATAAAACTCTATTGGAAACAAAGAAAGAGCTTAAGAAAATTTTTGCGAAAATGGAAAACATAGAAAAAATTAAACCTCGCGAATTTAAAACCAAGTTATATATCTCTTGCATTACGGACTGCCCATTAGAAGGAAAAATTGATAATGATGACATTATTCACGAGATTTTATATTATTATGCAGACTTTCCAAATATTAATGAATTTTGTTTGTCTGATACATGCGGTTCGTTAAAGTCTGAAGATTATAAATACATTGTTGATAATTGTATTTATTTTGGAATGCATCCATCAAAAATATCTCTACATCTTCACATTAAAAAGGAAAATATAAAAGAAATAAACCAAATTGTCAAGCACTCAATCAATAATGATATTAATAGATTTGATGTTAGCATTATGGAATCTGGTGGGTGTTCTTTGACAGTCCACGAATCAAAATTATTACCAAATGCATCATATGAATTATTTGATTCAATTTACAAAAGTTATTACACGGATGGGAAAAATTAATATAATTTACGTTTAATATCATATAAAAAATAAAAGCTTTATAATTATAGTTGCATCAATAATGGCTTTAAATATACATGAATCTATAATAGATAAATTAAAATACTTTCATTCAATGCATAAAACGCCGAATATTATATTTCATGGACAATCTGGTTGCGGAAAAAGAACCATTGTAAATCAGTTTATTAATATTATTTATAACAATGACAAAGAGAGAATAAAATCATTTGTTATGTATGTTAATTGTGCGCATGGAAAAGGAATTAAGTTTATTAGAGAGGAATTAAAATTTTTCGCCAAGACTCACATAAATTCAAACGGAGGCGACACTTTTAAAAGCATTGTTTTATTGAATGCTGATAAATTAACAATAGACGCACAATCTGCTTTGCGTAGATGCATAGAATTGTTTAGTCACACAACAAGATTTTTTATTATAGTAGAAGACAAGTATAAATTGTTAAAACCTATATTATCCAGATTTTGCGAAATATATGTCCCAGAGCCAAATTACAATGGCAATATAATTAATCTTTATAAATTTAATCTATGCGAAACATTCAAGATGAAAGATGTTAAAACATTAAGAACCGAATGGCTTAAAAAAGAGCTGCAAAAAATGGCAAATGAACAAGCAAAAATAAACCACGAAGAACTTATAACGCTGTCAACAAAACTATATGAAAAGGGATATAGTGGTTTGGATTTAATACAGTTACTAGAAAAGCCGTCAAATTTGAAGATTCCTAATTTAACAGAAAATAAGCGATATGAACTTTTATTTGCATTTAACAAGGTTCGCAAAGAGTTTAGAAATGAAAAGATCTTTATTATGTTTATTTTGAACTTTGTCTTTTTGAGTTTAGATTGCAGTTTAGAAAATATTTCATTTATGTAAAATGGACGACTTTAATGTTTCTAGTCTACATGAATCAAAAAATGAGTGGGGCTCACGTTTGCTTACAATTTTAACTCCTCATATCGTTGAAGGATTACGTTCTATTTTTGAAGAAGCAGTTAAATTATGCAGAGATAATGGTGAAATGGATAAATATTTAATGACTTTTCAAAATTTTATTACGCGAATTCCAAAGTGGAACTCAAACATTATAGAAGCTGAGAGAAGACGCATTGTAGATAAAAGTGGTTGCGGTTATTTAGAAGATTTAGTTACTTGTGTTCATATTATTCAATTGAAACTTTTGTCTGCTATTAGAGTTGGCCAAAAACAAAAGAAGATAGATATTACCATTCCAAAGTTAGATGATTTTGTTCACAAGATCTATATTAACGTTGCCAGAAAAATATATAAGAATGTTTATTTATTTGAGCTCAATGTTCCTCCATTACAAACTCAGAAACATCATCGCGAATTGGAAATTATAGTTCAAGAGTGCATTTTAAATACAGTGAGAGACAGCATTCCAGTGGAGGCTATTTTGCAAGCATATATGGACGAAACTGTGGAAGAGCATGTTACTGAGGAGATTAAGGAGCAAGAGGTTGAAGATCCTAATAAATCTACTGAAAAGGCAAATGAGAAGCCTCAAATTATATCTGAGACCAAGGATAGTGATAAATCTGACGCGTCTAAGGAGGAATCTGGGCCTCGTCAATTGGAGTCAGACCCTGTTACCGCTATTTTAGAGCAAAATAAATTGGAGGCTCAACTAGCATTCCCAGAGTTGACAAGTGATACTTCAACTAAATTGTCATTTAATGATGTTGACTTTGCGAGAGATTCGGAAAACAATGAACATGTTATTGATGCACCCAAAAACTATGACAGATTGGAAGAGATTAGTGCTATGCGAAATGCTCAAAGGAAGCAAGCCGAAGAAGAGGAAGACGAAGATGAAAATGTTAAATTACAAATTTTTGACCAGGATGTCGCGCTAGATAGTTTAGACGTTCACAATATTGAGTTCCCTGAATTAAGGCTGGAACCAGACTTGTTATTAGATGACATTGAGGTTTTAGCCTAGTAGATCCCTTGCTAAAAATATTACACTATGCGTAAAATAAAAAATAAGAATGTAGTCATTTACAATATAAAAATGAATACATTTGTCGTCGCAGGAATTGTTTCATTTGCTTTTTTTGTAGTAAAATTTATTGAGATGCGCTTTGTGGATAGGGAGAGTAAACCTTTGAAATTTTTGATTCGCGATTCTCTCTTGGTCTATTTTAGTGTGGTTGTTGGTTTATTTGTTGTTGAACAATTGAAGCCGGTGATCCAAGACGGAGGTGAAGGTTCTGTTTTAAACCCAGCAGTTTTTACTGACAATCCAGGGTTTTAATCGCTATAATAATCGTAATATGGCTCTGGTTCCTCGTAAAATGGGACCAAAAACCTAGCTTCTTGAGTTGTAAATAAGTAGTCTTGACTACGCAACCACTCTTTTTTCTCTTCATCATAAACAGTGTAATTTGTTTGACTATAATTGGGAATGCGTACCTTTTGTCCCAACTCTTTTTCTAGATACTTTATTTCGGTGCACTTGTCAATTCCGTGTGGGTTTTGTTCCGGCGTTTCTTGGCTATTGTTCAATGACCTCGGCGTATCAAAGATGGGAAAGGTTTGCCCATCTAGACAAATGTATCCGCGCCAGAAGAACAGGTAATAGTCGTCGTCATCATTTAGAGTATTTTTTTCAACAAAAACGCATCCGTTGTCAAATGCGCAGTAAGAATACTTGTATTCCATCTCACTGCCACATGAATAAGTGTGCGTTTTTTGAGGGAATTTATAAACTACTGCAGGCTTCATGCGCGACACGGTCGCTTCTCTCTCTTCCGGTGTCTGATCGCAGTCACGGAATCTGTTGAGCTCCCTGAAAGGAGACAACCACGTCGTCGGTAGAATCAACGTAAACTCCGGTGGATTATTTATTTTAAAGCGAAGCAGCCGCTCCACATTTGCGAATTTTCTAAGATACCTTTTGCGAAATTTGGCCCTGTAAATATATTGCTGCGCGGCCTTACTGAATTTAAACTTGGGAATACTTTTCTCTCCGTGCAATATTGCTGCATCCCTAAGAATGCGATTCACAATACTCACAGGCAAGATGGGAAGAGAACTCATGGTTTAAATTGTTGCGTTTTTACTCTGACCAAAAATTTGGAAAAGCAATTCAATTTTTTTTGTATTCCGAAAAAATTGAAATGGTAATATAAAATAAAATTAATAATAAATTCAGAAAGATGATGGCGGAAGAAATCCAAGTTCAAGAACCCATGTTTGCCTTGGCTGGTCCAGGTCTAGTAAAAATTAATACGGACAATAGGGTAGACTGTCGTCTCAAGACAAACGGAAAATATATTATGCATCTCCCAGAAACCGACGAAGTTGTGTATCTAAATTGTTACGGAGTTGCTATTCGCGCCGCAGATTTAACAATTTTGAAGCACACAAAAGCTGGAAAGCCTGTGACATACGATTTGAATTGCACATTTGGCTATCAGTTTGAGACGTTTGACACTGTTTATTTCAATAGCTTTGCTCGTCGCGAAAAGTGCGAGCTCTATGCTGTGGAGGATATTTATGTCATGAAACAAATATTTGAATAAGAAATAAACCTTTAACAATAAAACAAAATAAAAAATTTATCGCCCACTCCACACTTTTACAACAGGTAAACGCGGTATTTTTTTATTCCGAATATTCTCACAATGCTCATTATATGTGTAACCCCAATTGCAATATGACCTTATGTTTCCCAATAAAGAATATTGTTTAACATGCATTAAATATTCCTCGTGAAATATAATCCCCATAATTCTCTCTAAGCAACATCTATATTTGCGAGCAGTAACGTATTTTAACAATCCGAATAAACTATATTTATCGTTAATTCTATTTAAAAAATCACGGTTAATAAAACTTTGCACGCCAAAACATCCAGCCCAGACATTATCATTTGGACGACCCATTACTTCATAAGTTTTATCATTGAACAACGATTGCATGATTTGATAATTATTTGCCAACGTGGACATCATCCCTCTTGTGTCATTAAAACTTTCCTTCTTTTCGCAAAAGAAATGCCATAATGGCATTACTTGCACTTGTTTTGCAACTAAAAGTTCAAAATTAATACGCTTTTGCATAAATACGCTGTCGTGTATGATAATTGCATTATCAAAATAATTATTCTTGTAAAGGTAGTAATATGGCAGAAGCTCGCCTCTTCCAGGAAACTCCGAATTCACGTATTCAACATTCTTGTATTCAAATTCAGCGTTTAAAAAATCTTTTTTACTGTTATCATCTATTACAACAATTTTTTTAAACGGATAAAACCGGCGAATGGATTGAATACAAAAGTTCCAATATTTGTTTGTAGTTTCAGAATTTACGTGTCTTGTAATAATAAATCCAAAATCTCTCGCAATTGGCGTTGTTGAATTCATTTTATTTAATAAAAACAAAATAAATTTTTACTTTTTACTCTTAGTTTTTTTATTGTTTCCCTTTCTTTTTTTATTCTTTCTTGTTTTCTTGTGTTTCTTACATTTCTTGTATTTATTACACTTCTTGCACTTTCCTCCTTTTATGTTATGTTGAGAAAGAACAGCATTTATCCAATTAATGTGAGCTTCTGCAAGAGGAGGAACATTTTGCATAGCATTCATATAAGCATTGCAAGTTAGGTCTATTAAATATACATTTTGATAACCAAATGGGGAAATTGTTTGAAGAATTTGCGCTCTAGTTATTTCGTTATTTGCTTGAAGATGAGCAGTTAAGTTTGCTAATGCAGCATTTAACATGTGTACTCTAACTGAGTCATTTCCATCTTGGGAAAATAAAATAACTCCACTATTATTGTCATATTTTGTATATACTTTATTAAGCATCCACCCAGTGGACATATTAGTTATTTCAGGCGCATAGCTCACACCAAATAATTGATTAACTTGTTGTCTTAAATTGGTTGGTGGTTGGTTTCCAAATATTTCATTAACTTTAGCATCAGTATGTGCTGGATTTTGTTGATAGTGATGATTTACGCCTGCTACAAATCGTTCTATATCAGAGTTTCCGTAACAAACACCGCCTAAATTAGCTAATGAAACTACTTCTAAGTTTTGTATATTATATGGCGCTGCTCTAAAATTTATTAAATCAGTGTGTCGGTTTTCTGGTGGCCCTCCTTGTTCAAAAAGTTCCTGCACTGTAATTGGACTGTTTGGATTAAAGTTTATATAAATAGCTCCATGAGCTCTAACGAGTATTGCGAGTGTTGACATATATAATAAAACAATATTAAGTTTTATTTAAAGTCCAGGTTTTAAACATTTTCAGATGAAAAAGAAGGAATATTATCTATATTTATAACTGTTTTATCCGATGGTGCCTTATTTTTAGTTACAATAAATTGTTTAAACTCATTGCGTTCAAGCTGTGCTTGTGGAGTGTGATTGTGCACACAGCGTGCGATCATTTTATATAATTTAAAATCAGGATATCTCTCAACACCATTATTTTTATAAAGTATATTGATCCCATTGTCGTCTAAACACCAATCAAAAATTAACTTAACAATAGGGTCACAATTATCATAATCATCCAATGCGTCTAAATCTTCAATAACGTAATCAAAAATAGAACAAGCTAAGCGGCACAAATCAAAACTATAATTTGGTTCTAAACGCGGCTTCTTTTCGTTAAAATAAGGTTCAGTGTTATATTGAGTTGCAGCATCCGCACCAGGCTGAAAACTGTCACTGCAAAACAATTTGCCGTCAAACTTGTAAATGGCTCTGCCAAAGTCAATGATTTTAAATATGCGTCCAAAAGTAGGCACCTTGTAATAAGTCTTTCTATAGCAGTAATAGATATATTTCTCATCTGTTTCATTATACATAATATTATTTGTGTGCAGATCGTTATGAGTAAATGAAAACGCTTTTTGGTATGTGATTAAAATCATAATAACTTGCATTAAAGCGGAAAACCATTCTTCCTGTGTCAAGTCATTGTTAATAATAAGATCATCAAATGTGGTGTCACAATTTTCCATGCAAATAACTTGCACAGGAAAGCTAGGTATAGTTGCATCAATTCTTTCTTCTTCATAACACTCATCGCTTCCACTTTCGGTTCCACTTTCGCTTTCTCCGCTCATACTTGCAGTGTTGTCAGAGTCGCCGTCATTGCTAGGCATTCCGTCACAATTATTGCACGACTCTTCAGCCCCACTATTGTCGGATGTGTGTGAAGTTCTTGAAGAGCAAGTGGAACTTGATTTAATTGTAGTTGTTTTTGCGTCCCCAAGAGAGAATGTTTCAGAGTTCATAAGGTCAACTAATTCAATTGAATTATCTTTTAAATCCTCCAATGTTAAATGACTTTCTGTGAATACGTCTTCAAATAAGCCATCGTCAATAGATTTAATAGACAATGTGGATTTATTGCTTATGTTATGATCTATTTTAATCGGAACCAACTGTTTCTGTTTTTCTTCGTCGTCATATAAAAAACTATAATCATCTACTTGGAAATTGACGTTTTTGTTTTTATTAAAAAACTCCGACTTGCAAAGATAATCCAAATCGTCAATAATATTCAATTTAAAATCTCTTTTAATTCCTAGAAAAGCGCCATAGTAATCAACACCATTAATAAAATCGTATTTATGAATTAACGTGCTTGAGAGAAATGAAAAGAACCCATCAACATACGCGGAATTATTGTAATCTAACAATTTTGGATGAACTGTTCCGATGTCACCATTTGTTGTTAACTTGGGTAAATTGAATAAAGAAGGGTCGTTAATATTGTATTTTCCAATCAAGAATTTAAAAGGGTCCAATAATGGAGCCATTTTAAAGAAGACTTGCTTCTTTTTTGTTTTAGACGTTTGCAAATTTTGAATAGCACAATTATATAAATTCTTGTTATCAGAAACAGAGTTTTTAATATCCGTTAAAAACCACTCATTGTTTAAATTAACAGAGTTAAAATTTGTTTCATTCAATAGAAAAAATCTATTGTAAATGGGGGCATAATTTTGAACTTCAGAGAGAAAAGTCAAGTTTTCCTTTTTGAATAGCTTGAACAACTCACTGTTCTTTCTCTTCTCGTAGTTGATTTTAAGAGTATCGTTATCCATTAGCTAAATAATATATTAATAATATTTATTTTTAACTTATTTAATAATCTTTAGTAATTTTGGCTAAACGATTGTAATCGTGTAAAACAAGTTATATGCGTATTCCACTTTGAATGAATTTTCTAAAGTAACAATAACAACACTATCATGACTTTAGAACTCAAGAAATTTGATATGAAAACTATTAGTTTCAAGCCGAATGAATCTAAAGGTCCAGTTGTAGTTTTAATTGGAAGACGTGACACAGGTAAGTCTTTCCTTGTAAGAGATTTATTGTATTATCATCAAGATATTCCCATTGGAGTCGTTGTGGCCGGCACAGAAGAAGGTAACGGTTTCTATGGAAAAATGGTTCCAAAATTGTTTATTCACAATGAATACAATACAGCAATCGTTGAGAATATTTTAAAGCGACAAAAATCGGTTTTAAAGCAGATTAAAAAGGAAATGGAATCATTTAAACGCAGCACAATTGATCCGCGAGCTTTTGTGATTCTTGATGATTGTCTCTATGACGGCACGTGGACTCGCGATAAAATGATGCGTCTTCTTTTTATGAATGGGAGACATTGGAAGATCATGCTTATCATCACAATGCAATATCCTTTGGGTATTCCTCCCACACTGAGAACCAACATAGATTATGTTTTTATTCTGAGAGAACCATACATTGCAAATAGAAAACGTATCTATGAGAATTATGCTGGTATGTTTCCAACTTTTGAGTCTTTTTGTCAGGTCATGGACCAATGCACAGAAAATTATGAGTGCTTAGTAATAAATAATAACGCAAAATCTAATAAATTGCATGAACAAGTATTCTGGTATAAAGCCGATTCACACAATGACTTCAAATTAGGATCAAAAGAATTCTGGGAACTCAGTAAAGATATCAACTCTGATGAAGAAGACGAGAAATATGACCCAAATAATGCCAAAAAACGCGGAGCAGGTCCTAAAATTAGCGTGAAAAAGACGAAGTGGTAATAATCCCCCTTTTACACCTTTTCTCATTTCATAACTTGTGAAAATGCCCATTTTTAAAAAGAAAACCCACCTCTTTGAATGGCATCTTCTATTTGGACTATTTGTTGTTTAAGCAAATCAACGCTCCCTAAACCAAATTGTTTTACGTCTTGTGGTAATTCGCCATTATGTGTTTTTGTGTAATTTATAACATCCATCATCATTGTTTCAAACTCTTCTGGATTAACTCCTATTTTTGAAAACTCTTCTGAGTTTTGTTTAACAAACTCTATTTGTTGCTCTATATTGTCAACATTTTGTTTGATTAATTCTGCATTCCCACCAACCTTTCTAGAACGTCTGGAACCGTTTTTTCTTTTTGTTGAACGCTTTCTTGCTGACGTTTTTTTTGCCATTTATATAAAATATATAGATAATATATTTTATATTTGTTTCTTATTTTATTTTTTAAATGTTTTTATTTTTGATACGTTTACTCGTCCTTCTCCTTAATGACAAAAGGGCCACTAAGAAGCTCGCTCTGACCATTGTCAGTCTTGCCAATAACAATATTCTCACCATCAAACAACTCGGCGCGAATATCAGCAGCAGAAATAGAATCTTGATCCTTCAAGGTTCTCTCTTGAGTATTAACTCCGGAGACACCAATCAAGTTTCCATGTTCATCAATATTTTGCGTAAGAGTTGCACCGCTCTTCTCTGCAGCTTTAATATTCTCCTCAATGGCCTTTTTCTTGGTTTCCTTGACTCGTTGATCAAAAGCAGACTTGGCAAAATTCTCATTCTTGTTCTTCTCTTGCATTAACTGGTTAAGCTCCTCCTCCATGTATTCTACACGTCCGGTCTTGTAAGCCTCAGGATCCCACGGCATCCACATTCCTATAGGACCAACAAAGACGTCGTGATTTGGGTCAACTTCTCTCAACATCTTGCAACGCAATTCGGCCTCCTCCATGGTGGGGTAAGCTCCTCTAATCTTAATTCCGCGTGTAGAAGTTTGGAAATTATGCTTCACGTTGAAAGCATTTTCAAGCTCCTCCTCGTTTTGGTCCAAGAAAGTCTTGTAGTCATCCTCCATGTTGCCCTTTACTAATAACTCCTGTTCCTCATTTAAAAACTCCTTATAATCCTTTGAAACCTCATCAAACGATAACTTGTATTTGTAACTAACAAAATTTAGGAATTGCATAAACTTTTCCATACTCTTTGAAAATTCCCACTTCTTTAGGAATTCCTCAAAGAAGAATAACTCCTTTAGTTTAACAATTTTTTCAGGAGAAATAAAAGAAATACACACGAACTTTTGCCCAGCGATTTGCTTATCTTCATCCAAAACATCAACGTATTTAGGGTTAATTGAACCGGATTCTGTTACCTTTCTCTCAAAACCTTCTGGCTTTTTTTCCTTTGAATGACCGACCATTTTATTATTTAGTAGTTTTTATTTTAAGTTTTTTATCGCACAATATATTTTTTTCTTATTTATTAATATAGATGTTTGATATTGCTGAGCTTGTCAAGAGAGTCATTAAGTATTTAGTGGAGGGTTTAATGGTTGCCATTGCTGCATATGCCATTCCTAAACGTTCATTAAATATTGAGGAGATCGTTTTACTTGCCTTAACCGCTGCTGCCACATTTAGCATTTTGGACACATACGTCCCTAGCATTGGTGTGACAACTCGCTCCGGTGCCGGCTTTGGCATTGGTGCCAATCTTGTTGGTTTTCCTGGTGGGCTTTAACTTAGCTCCCCTACCAAATAATTTTTAACCCAATAATATGATAATTTAATTATATCATATTATTTTATATGACGCGAACAAAAAGCAGAAAAACTCTCAAAATGCCTAGAAGAAATACTAGAAAGTATAGAAAAATGAATAAAAGAGGCGGTGTGGGAATGTTAACTCCTCCTGGTTCCCCAATTCAACAACAGGGTTCACCAAATTTTATTGATGTGGATACACCTGGATCAATGCATTTAAGCGAACTTGATGTCAATTTAAATCCTGATTCTGGTTTTACAGATGAAGAATCAGGTGTGTCTGGTTTCCAAGGATTAAACTTAACTCAGCAATTCAATGATGCAGATTCAGGTTCATTTAATGCAGAAGGCGAAGATTCTGTATCATCAATGGACAATGCAGTCCCTGGTCAGCAAGGCAATATTTCAGATTTTGGAAACCTTGGTCACGGCGGAAAACGAAGAACAAGAAGACATAAGAAATCAAGAAAATCAAGAAAATCAAGAAGATATAGAAAGCACTAGATAATAACTCAAATAGTCGCTATAAATTCCCAATCTAATTCTTCGCAAATCTTTTTCCAAATCGTATCCTGTTCAATCAACTTCTCTCTATCCTTCAACATTGGAATTTCTGGAAGATACTGTGTTTCATCCAGCAATTCAAATAACTTGTAAAGCACGTAATAATAATGCAAGAAATTTACACGATAATCAGGGCAATGTTTTGCATATGGATATTGAATTTCCATGAAGAAATTACATAATGTCTCCTCTAACTCTTGAGAGATAATTGGAGGTTTAATTCCCAATTTATCCTTGATAAAATTGATGTGTTCATAGTATTTATTATAACCAAGTTTTTTGAGTATTTCTTTGGTTTTGTAATAAGTAAGTTTTGAATATTCAACGCGTTCCTTTTTAATTTGATGTTTAAGATTATCAATAACTTCTGCAGGTATTTGTGTAGTTTCTTTGCCTTGAAATTGCGCCAAAATTTCTTTGAAATGATTAATTTTTTTATATGCGTAAAAGCAAACTTCCTTTGGAGGTTCTTTATAAGATGGTTTTTCATTCTCAATCAAGTACTGAAAATTTTTGGAACATACATTGCAAATTAATACGCCTTCATCATCCATCGGAATTAACTCTCCTTTAAAACACGATTGGCACACATCCGTTGGTCTTAAAAATGCATTGATATCCAAAAAAGATTCATCAATATTGCTGAGATATTTTTGAAAGATATTATTGTTTTTGCTTTCTATCATGCTAGAATTGTCGTGAGGTTTCATTTTAAAAAACGATTCAAGCATCTTGTTTTTATTTGTTACTGTATTTCCAATAGATATATCCTTTTTATTTTCAAAATAATCAAAAATATATTTAGAATTATCCAAGAAATAGTCAATCTTTTTAGATTTCATTCGTTTAATTTCATTTGTTATCTCTGCAAGCTTGTCGTGATAATCCATAACCTGTTCAATGGTTAACGTGTTTTCAACAGAATTTTTTTCAAGAATACTTTTAATTTCCATTTTTTCTTTTTTCAACCGAGGAATTTTATCATTTTCGTCTTTATTAAATTCATTGACGAATTCTTTGTGCTTGCCATCTAGGGTTGTTGAATTTTTCTTGTTAACCTTAATTTTTTTTACGGTTTTTGGCTTAAACGACGGCATTTAAGTAATCTAGTATTTATTTATATTTTTTATTTAATTGATTATTGGATGAAAATATATAAAAATCATTCTTTCAAGTTGCAAGTTAAAACTGCATTTTACTTTTCTATAATTTTAATAAATGAGTGAAACAAATCAAATTGAATTAAAGGTAAACATTGAAAGCGCAGGAGGGCCAAATTATGATATTAGAATTGAAAATATTAAGTTCCAAAAAATGCTTTTTTTATTCAACGCAATCAATGATGGGTGGAGTATTAAGAAAAGAAGGGATTCTTATATTTTTACCAAAAATCACGAGGGAAAAAAAGAAGTTTTATTAGACTCATACCTTCTTTCATTCATGAAGGGCAATTTTGACGTAAATAAAATTCTATCGTAAAACTGTAGTGTATTATCTAATTAAATTAAAAAATTTAATTAAATTAAATTTCCTAAAATTTTTTTCTTTAGCAATATTATAACTATGGGAGGTGGTCTTATGCAACTCGTCGCTTATGGCGCTCAGGATGTTTACCTTACTGGTAACCCTCAAATTACCTTTTGGAAAGTCACATACAGACGCTACACAAACTTTGCTATTGAGTCTATTGAGCAAACTTTCAACGGCCAAGCCGATTTCGGTCGCCGTGTTACATGCATTATCAGCAGAAATGGTGATCTTGCCTACAGAACATATCTCCAAGTCACACTTCCTGAGATCAACCAACTTATGGGCAGTGCCGCCAACGTTACCTCCGGTAACAACGCCGTCTACGCTCGTTGGTTAGATTTCCCTGGTGAGCAACTCATCGCCCAAGTTGAGGTTGAGATTGGTGGCCAACGCATTGACCGCCAATATGGTGACTGGATGCACATCTGGAACCAGCTTACCATGACTTCCGAGCAACAACGCGGCTACTTCAAGATGATTGGTAACACCACCCAGCTTACCTTCATCACCGATCCCTCTTTCGCGGACGTTGACGGCCCTTGTGACTCCAACGCTCCTCGCCAAGTGTGCGCTCCTCGTAACGCCCTTCCTGAGACCACTCTTTACGTGCCCCTCCAATTCTGGTTCTGCACAAACCCTGGTCTTGCTCTTCCCCTTATCGCCCTTCAATACCACGAGGTCAAGATCAACCTTGACATCCGCCCTATTGACGAGTGCCTCTGGGCCGTTACCACCCTCAGCTGCAACACCACTCGTTATGCCGCCCCTGGTGCGCTTAACCCTGCCACTGGCCTCTACGCCACCTCCGGCAACTCAGCTGGTCCTTACGCCAACTCCAACTCCAACCAATACTCAGTCAGCACCCCTGTCAGCGCCACCATCGCTTACAACCAGTCCCTTGTTGCTGCCTCCCTCTACGTTGACTATGTGTTCCTTGACACTGACGAGCGCCGCCGTTTCGCCCAGAACCCCCACGAGTATCTCATCACTCAGCTCCAATTCACTGGTGATGAGTCCGTCGGTTCATCCTCCAACAAGATCAAGCTCAACTTCAACCACCCTGTGAAGGAGCTTATCTGGGTTGTCCAACCTGATCAGAACGTTGACTACTGCTCATCCCTCCTTTGCGGTGGCACCCTTTTCAACGTCCTCGGCGCCCAACCCTTCAACTACACTGACGCCATTGACGCTCTTCCCAACGCCATCCACTCCTTCGGCGGTCCTTCCGAGCTTTCTGGCCAAAACGCCTTCATTGATGCTCGTGGCCTCTTCCAGGACGCTGGTGCCATGGACGAGTATGTCCCCCCTGGCTTCACTGGCTACTGGCACGGAGGCGCTTACAACAACTCCTTGACTGAGCCCCACTTTGGTGGCAGCAACACCCCCAACGCCAACGGCTTGAATACCGCTGACGCTGCCAACTCTGCTGCCATCCTTGCCTCCCTCGGCCTTACCAGCGCCAACCAGTTGGTGCCCAGCTACGGCAACTACAACCAGGGCTCATCTGTGTCCGATGCCGGCACCTTCGTGCTCTCCGAGACATCCCTTGACATGCACTGTTGGGGCCAGAACCCTGTCGTTGTTGCCAAGCTCCAACTCAACGGCCAAGATCGCTTCTCAGAGCGTGAAGGTTCCTACTTCTCATGGGTGCAACCTTACCAGGCCCACACTCGCTCCCCTGATGAGGGCATCAACGTGTATTCCTTCGCTCTCCGCCCTGAGGAGCACCAACCTTCCGGCACATGCAACTTTTCTCGTATTGACAATGCCACCCTCCAACTTGTTCTTTCCAACGCCACCGTTGAGGGCACTCGCACTGCCAAGGTCCGTGTCTACGCCACCAACTACAACGTCCTCCGCATCATGAGCGGTATGGGTGGTCTCGCATACTCGAACTAAAAACCTTATATCGTGTTACATTTTATATATCTTTTAATAATTAAATAAAACATTGCGTTTTAATTATTAAAACCGAAAAGTTATATTTCTAATTCACTTATTAATTCTTCTTCATCTATAAATGGAAACATATATTCAAGAGATGCCTTACTTCCATTAGATTGGACTCTTGGAACTATTAATTGATCTTCTATCATTGTTATATTGCATAAGCAACAACCCTGATAATCTATAACTTCTTTAACAATTTTGTCAACTTCATTATTGCTGTTAATAGAAAAAGTTTTTAAACCATAACTTTCTGCAACTTTAATAAAATCTGGAGAACTAACGCCACTTTTTTTTGATGAAGCAACGTAATTTTTATTAAAAAGATTGCTTTGCATTAATTTTATAGCTAAGTATCCGTCATTATTTAATATAAATATTTTTATTGGAATTTTATGATAAATTATTGTTTGTAATTCTTGAATATTCATTTGAAAACCACCATCTCCAGCAATCAATATTAGGGGTTTAGAATCATCTGCAACATAAGCGCCGATTGATCCTGGCAAACCATAACCCATTGAACATTGTCCGGAAGCTGTAAATAATCTAATATTTTTTTTATTAATTTTCAAAGATTGAAATATACTAAAAGACGACGAACCGGTGTCTGTAACTATTGTAGTATTGTCCTTTAAACTATTTGATAGTATTTTTGAAAAATAATAAGAATTAACATGTCCATCCATTATTATATTATTGTCATATGAAGAATATTTTTCTCTCCACAAATTAAGTCTTTTCTCCCAGTTTTCAAATTTTAATCCGTTTAAACGTTCCAATGAACTACTTTTGTTTAATTGAGTTAAAAATAGGTGCATGTCTTCGTTAATTTTAAAATTAATATCTATAGTTTTTTTATTCATTTCATTCTCATCAATATCAACCATTATTTTATATGATTCTTTTGAAAAGTTTTTATAATCATAACCAATTTGTGTTATAGTTAATCTGCAACCCAAGATAATCAATAAATCTGCTTTTTGAACTGCATAATTTGCATGCCTTTCTCCCAAAATTCCTATATTTCCAAAATATAACGGTTCTTCGCAATTTAATATATCTTTTCCCAACCAAGATGATACAACTGGTATTTTAGTTTTCTTTAATAATTCGCGAAAAATATTTTCTGTTTTAGATAACCAAATTCCATTTCCTATTAAAAATAAAGGTTTTTTTGAATTGATTATTTTATCAATAAGTAGTTCATAGTTTACGTTTTTATTGCACGTTTCTATTAATGTGGATTTTTTCTCCTCTAGATTATGTTTAATGTGCATTTTTTGTACATCTAAAGGAATGTCAATCCACACTGGTCCCATTCTTCCAGAAATACATTTATCATAGGCAATGTTTAATACATCTATTAATTCATCTTTATTTTTAATATTGTGACTATAATTTGTAAAGTGTTTTGCAATTGGTATTATATTTAATTCTTGAACTCCAAGTTGTCTAATATTTAAATTCTGCGAATCTAAACTTTGTTCTAGCGGACAATTTCCGGAAATGATAAATATAGGGATGCTATCTTGATAAGCGCCAATAACGCCTGTTAAAGTATTACTTGATCCTGGACCATTTGTTACTAATAAACAACACGGTTTTCTTGCTATTCTTGCATAAGCATCTGCCGCCATTGCTGCGGATTGTTCATGACAAAAACAAAAATACTTTACGCTAGTGTATTTTTCAATTGAATTTAAAATAGGACCAATAAACCCACCAGACAATGTAAAAATAGTTTCTATATTTTTTTTTATTAAAAATTCTATTATGTAATCACTAACAACAATTTCCATACTTTAACAGTATAACAAATTTTTAAGCATATTATAAAATACTTATTTATTATCAAAATATTCTCTAATTTTTGAACATACGTAATCAACATCTTCAACTGTCATTCCATGATGCGCCCCCAACAAAAACCCTTCTGCCATTATTTTGTCGGCGTTAGGAAAAACTTTCAGGTATTCTCGGTAAGCAGGATGTCTTGTGACGTTTCCAGCAAAGCATACTCTTGTCTGAATATTATTTTCTTCCAAAAAAGTCAATAGCTCTAATCTATTAAAAGTCATAAATGGAATAGCTAACCAATCGCTGTTAAAAGTATTTATAGGTAAAACTAGTTTGTCTGTCAAATCCTTTAAATTCTCTAAATACCTATTGTAAACTGTTCTCCTTTTCTCTCTTATCTCCTCAATTCTAGATATTTGAACTAGCCCAAATGCTGCATTAACTTCCGAGGATTTCATATTATAACCCACAGCTCCATACAAAAATTTATAATCATACGGTATTCCATCTATATTATATTCAAACCTCGTTTTTATATCTTCCGAATTATCTCCAATTCTACCCCAATCGCGAAACATTGTTGCACGCTTTAATAATTTTTCATCATTAAACATAACCATTCCACCTGAACCACATGCAGTAATTAAATGGCTTGAATAAAAACTTGTTATTGAAATATCTGTTTCTGGCGTCAATGTAATAGTATCAGCTGAATCCTCAAAAAGTATTAAATTTGTTCTCTTTCTTATTTTAACCCAGTCTGGTTTTGAACCAATTAAATTTGGAAGTAAAATAACTTTTGTTTTTTCTGTAATTTTTTCACATACTTGATCTGGTGTAGGAACATAGGTTCCTATTTGAACATCACAAAAAACAGGTTTTAATCCACATTGAATAATTGGCGCCAAAGTTGTTGAAAAAGTGCAAGCTGGTGTAATAACTTCTGTTCCTGGTTCTAAATTTAATGCGTTTAATCCTAATAAAATTGCAGAGGAACCGCTATTCACAAATAGGCCATGTTTTTTTCCAAACAACTCTGATACTTTATTTTCAAATTCAATTGTTTTGGGACCGAATCCTGATAACCAACCATCATTCAAACAGTCAACGACCGCCTTAATTTCGGCATCTCCATAAGCTTCTTTTTGATTTGGTGCGTACCATATTTTTTTCATTTGCTTTTAATTTATATTTATATTGTAATCATTTATTTATATATTTTAGTATATAACTTATTTATGGACATTTTTTATGATTATAAATATAAAAACAATTTGCATGACACTTATTATATGAAAATTCTTGTTACTGGTGGATCTGGAAATATTGCCAAAATTATAAAAAAAAATTTATCAATTTTAAATTATGAAGTAGTCAATCCAAGTCGCAAAGAGCTTAATTTGTTAAATTTAAAAGAATTGGAAAACTTTTTAAGTAGAGATTATTATGATATATTGATTCATACAGCAATTTCTGGAGGACGCAGAACTAAAGAAGATAATGGCAATGTTACTTACAACAATTTACTCATGCTTGAAAATATTCTACTATTTTCAGATAAGTTTAAAATGATTATCAACTTTGATTCAGGTGCAATATATGATAGAACAACCGATATATTAAATAGAAGGGAGGAAGAAATCTGGTCTATTCCGACAGATTATTATGGGTTTTCAAAATATCTTATTTATAAAAGGTCATTGCAACACAAAAATGTGTATAATTTAAGAATTTTCAATATATTTCATAGCAATGAAGAGGATGACAGATTTGTAAAAGCTTGTTTTTTATCAAAACAAAATAATAAACCAATCTCAATATTTGAAGATAAATATTTTGACTTTGTTTATGAAGACGATTTTATTAAAATAGTCAAATATTACATTGATAACTGCGAAAATCAAGGTAAACTTGACAAAACTATCAATGTTTGTTACGATGAAAAATATAAGCTATCTGATATTGCAAAATTAATACTTCCATCTGCAGAGCATCATAAAATTCTAATACTAAATAATGGTTTGAAGAAAAACTACACTGGTGATGGAACAAAATTAAAAGAAATGAATTTGCCTTTAATTGGTCTAATGAAAAGCCTAAAATTATACGAAACTCTGATGATTAAATAAAATTATAAAATGTAATTAGTTTAAAGGTGTAAAATTTTTAAAAATAATAATTAAATGAACTTACTACTAACAGGTGGTTGCGGTTTTATTGGGTATAAGTTGATTTTGATGTTGGGTTAAAAGAAATTGTTGATAAATGATTTAATGATATAAAAACAAATAGGTTTATAATATTATGCAAAAAAATGTTATCATTGATTTAGTGCACACTGGTTTTAATTTATTGTGTGGAGGAATTACGGTTCATTTTGAGCTTTGTAGAATTCTTAATGAATTAGGAGTAAATGCAAAGATTAAATCACAATACAAGACCCAAAATTATATATGCAATAATTATTATGATAATGATTTTCCAGTAGATAATAATTGCGTTGTTATTTATGGAGAAATGATTGAAGGTAATCCATTAAACGCAAAAAATGTTGTGCGTTGGATTTTGGCACCAATTGAAGTTTTTTCAAGCATGAACACTGTAAATACGTGGGGAAAAAATGATCTAGTTTATTATTTTAACATGGAAAATAAATTTAGTTTATTTCCAGAAAGGGTTGGAAGTGTTTATAAATTACTATCTACACTACATGTTAATCCAAGTATACAAAATTATAACTTGGAAAAAAAAGGCACGTGTTACTCGTTAAGAAAATATCACATGCACAAAGATGGAATTAATGTTATGCATTATAACGATTCATTTGAAATAACTTATAATCATAGCCAAGAGGAATGCATTGAAATATTTAATAAACACGAATATTTTATTTCTTATGACCCATTAACATTTTTAAATACAATTGCCGCATTGTGTGGATGTGTATCAATAGTTCATCCAATCAAGGGATTGACAAAACAACAATGGTTAAAAACTACTGCGGCTGCTGAGTATCTAAAAAGAAAAGAACTAGATAATTTATATGGAATCGCGTATGGAGTTGACCAATCTGAAATATTGAATGCGTTTAATACTTTGCATTTGGTAAAAGAACAATGGGACGATATATTAAAGTTTAATATAGAAACGAGTGTTATTCCTTTTTTGAATAATATAAATAATTTTGAAAATATGGAGAACACCGTTCAAAATAACTATTATTAATCCTCCGTGCAAAAACAGCTTAAAAATATTGTTCCATATTTAACCATAAAATGCAAATATTCGTGAAAACTTTGACTGGAAAAACTATCACTCTTGAAGTTGAACCAAGTGATACGATTGATAACATTAAAACCAAGATTCAAGATAAGGAAGGAATTCC
>Ga0209500_10000753_pt1 | contig 26650 bp, 26 predicted proteins | sample S_140212_EF_Meta_FD_187323 | JGI IMG/M metagenome (GOLD analysis project Ga0209500, IMG submission 187323) | Freshwater microbial communities from Lake Simoncouche, Canada to study carbon cycling - S_140212_EF_MetaG (SPAdes) (version 2) | ecosystem: Environmental > Aquatic > Freshwater > Lake ...
CGTCATGGGTGCCGACGTGTCAGGTGCCGACGTGCCGGGTGGGGGCGGGGTGTTCATGCCGCGTCCAAGCGCTTCAAGGTGTTGGCAAAACGCGTGGGCATGTCGGGCAGCAGGCGCGACGCGGTGCCATCGGCAAAGATTTCCATTTGTTGCAGCCAGGTTTCAAACTCAGGTGCGGCGCGCAGACCCAGGGTTTGGCGCATGACCAACGCGTCATGAAAGGAGGTGCTTTGGTAGTTGAGCATGATGTCGTCCGCTCCCGGCACGCCCATGATGAAGCTGCAACCGGCCGCGCCCAGCAGGGTCAGCAGCGCGTCCATGTCGTCCGAGTCGGCTTCTGCGTGGTTGGTGTAGCACACGTCGCAACCCATGGGCACACCCAGCAACTTGCCGCAAAAATGGTCTTCCAGACCGGCGCGGATGATTTGCTTGCCGTTGTACAAGTACTCTGGCCCGATAAAGCCCACCACGGTGTTCACCAGCAAAGGGTTGAATGCCCGCGCCACCGCATAGGCGCGCGCCTCGATGGTTTGCTGATCACAGCCATGGTGCGCCCCGGCCGACAAAGCGCTGCCCTGGCCCGTCTCGAAATACATCAGGTGCGCGCCCCGTTGGCCGTCGTCAAACACGCTGCCCCGTTGCAGCGACAAAGCCGCCTGCTGGGCCTGGCCCAGCAGCGCCAGGTCAATGCCAAAACTGCGGTTAGTGCCCTCGGTGCCGCCTATGGACTGAAACACCAGATCTACCGGAGCCCCGCGCGCTATCGCCTGCAAAGTGTTGGTCACATGCGTTAGTACACAGGACTGCGTGGGAATGCGGTAGCCGCCAATCACGTCGTCAAGCATGTGCAAGAGATGGACCACTTGCGCCACGTTGTCGGTGGCCGGGTTGATGCCGATGACTGCGTCGCCGCAGCCGTGCAAAAGGCCGTCGAGCAGGCTCGCGGCAATGCCCACAGCGTCGTCGGTGGGGTGGTTGGGCTGCAACCGCGTGGCCAGGCGGCCGGGCAGGCCAATGGTGCTTCGAAAGCGGGTAACGACGCCGCACTTGCGTGCAATCAGCACCAGGTCTTGCAGGCGACAGATTTTGCTCACTGCTGCCACCATCTCAGGGGTGAGACCCGGCGCCAGGGCCGCCAGCGTGAGGGTGGTGGCCGCGTCGCCCAGCAGCCAGTTGCGGAAGTCTCCCACCGTCAGGTGCGCCACCGGGGCAAAGGCGACGGCGTCGTGCGTGTCCAGAATCAGGCGGGTGACTTCGTCCTCTTCGTAGGGCACCACGCATTCGTTCAAAAAAACTTTGAGCGGCAGCGCGGCCAGCGCCATTTGGGCGGCCAGGCGCTCTTGCATGGTTTGGGCCATGACGCCGCTGAGTTGGTCGCCCGAGCGCGCCGGAGTGGCCCGCGCCATCAGGGTGCGCAGGTCGGCAAACACGTAGCGCTGACTAGCAATGGTGTGGGAATAGGCCATGGCAATGCGAAGGTGGTCAATACGCTGTCAAGCTGGGACGCCCATTGTCAACGAATGGGCGCTGTCTAGCGCTGCCAGCGCTGCCAATATTCCAGCGCCACGCGGTAGGTGTTGACTTGCACCTGCACGGTTTGCGCAATGTCGAAGCCATAGCCGCCGCCCATGGCAAAGGCCATTGGGATCTTGCGCGAAAAACACCAGTCAAAAATCCGTCGGTCGCGCGCTTGCAGGCCGTCAAAGCTGAGTTTGAGGCGGCCCAGGCGGTCGCCCTCATGCGGGTCGGCGCCAGCCAGGTACAGCACAAAGCCGGGCGCGAAGCGGTCTTGCAGGGTTTGCAAGGCTTGTTCCAGCGCGGCCAAATAGGCGTCATCGGTGCAGCCATCGGGCAAGGCCACGTCCAGGTCGCTGGTCTCTTTGGTAAACGGAAAGTTGTTGGCGCCGTGGAGGGAGAGCGTGAACACCGAATCGTCTTTGGCAAAAATGCGCGCCGTGCCGTTGCCCTGGTGCACATCGAGGTCAATGATGGCCACGTTCAATGGAAGGCGGCGCTGGCCTGGGGGTGGTCGCACCCTGCCCCATTCGGCTTGCAGCACGCGGGCGCTAACTGCCAGGTCGTTAAACACACAAAAGCCGCCGCCCCGGTCCGAATACGCGTGGTGCGTGCCCCCGGCAAGGTTGGCGGACACGCCTTGGGCCAGTGCCACACGCGCCGCCTGCAAAGTGCCGCCTACTGAGCGCCGCGCCCGTTCGGCCATGGCCGGGCTCCACGGAAAACCAATGTCACGCAAGATTTTGGTGTCCACCGAACCGTCGGCAATGGCGGCGATGTAGGCCGGGTGGTGCGCAAAGGCCAGTTCGGCCTCTACGGCGGCCGGGGCCTGCACAAACTGCACCTGGGGCAGTTGCGCGCTTAGCGCGTCGCGCAGCAACTGGTACTTGGCCATCGGAAACCGGTGGCCTGGCGGCAAGGGGAGGACGAAGTTGTCGCTGTAAAACGCCTGCATGAATGCGGTTAAGGCCCGGTTTGGTGCGCGGTTCAGTCCACGCGGGCGCCAGAGGCCTTGACCACGACCGCCCATTTCTTGATTTCCGCGTCAATCAGCGCAGCAAATTCTTGCGGGCTGTTGCCGCTGGGAATAGCACCTTGGGCCAGCAGCTTTTCCTTGATCTCGGGCGAATTGAGCGCTTTGGCGGTTTCTTGCTGCAGCCGGTTAACTACCGCCTGGGGCGTGCCAGCAGGCGCCAACAGGCCAAACCAGCTGGTGGCGTCAAAGCCCTTGAGCGGCGCGGCTTCGGCAATCGTGGGCAAGTCTGGCATGGCGCCCGAGCGCTGGGCGCTGGTCACGGCAAAAGCCTTGAGCTTGCCCGCCTTAATGAGCGCAATGGCCGAGGGCAGGTTATCAAACATCACATCCACCTGGCCCGACACCATGCCCAAAAGCGCGGGCGCCGAGCCGCCGTAGGGAATGTGCGTCATGTAAATGCCGGTGGACGTCTTGAACAACTCGCCCGCCAGGTGGATGGACGTGCCGCTGCCGCTAGACGCCATATTCAGCTCGCCCGGGTGTTTGCGCGCATAGGCAACAAAGTCGGGCACCGAGTTAATGTTCAGCGCCTTGGCCCGCTCGGTGTTCATCACCATCACATTGGGTACGCCGGCCACCAGGGTGATGGGCGCAAAGTCTTTTTGCGGATCGTAGGCCAGCTTGGCAAACAAGGACTTGTTGATGCCGTGCGTGCCCACGGTGCCCATGAGCAGCGTGTAGCCGTCGGGGGCGGACTTGGCCACTTGTTCGGCGCCGATGTTGCCGCCGGCCCCGGCCCGGTTTTCAATGACAAACGCCTGGCCGAAGGCTTTGGCCAGCTCGGGTGCCACGGCGCGGGCCAAGATGTCGGTGGTGCCGCCGGGCGCAAAGGGCACCACAATCTTGACCGGCTTGCTGGGCCATGCACTTTGGGCCTGGGCCAGGCCAGACGCGGCGACTAGCGTAATCAGGGCCAGGGAAAAGAGATAAGTTCGGCGGGCGGTGGCTTTTTGCATTTATGTAAATCCTGCGGTGGGCTAGAACATGGTTGCCTGCGGCGTGCGCTGCGTGCCCAACCAAGCCGCAAGGCCCAAAAGCACGCCGCGGGTGGCAACTGCAAGCCATTATGAAGCCAGCGCCCCGCACAATGCATACTTGAAGTGGGGGTACAAACCCGCATCGACCACCGTTTTTCGTGTGACCTATTTTTTACAAAGCCCCCACCGCCATGACAAGCACCACCCAGCCCACGGGCGCCAGTTTGTTGATCGACGCCTTGCTGGCCCAAGGCGTGAACACCGTGTTTTGTGTGCCAGGCGAGAGCTTTTTGGCCGCCATGGACGCCATGTATGCGCACCGCGACGCCATCCACCTGGTGGTGTGCCGCCACGAAGGCTCGGCCATGTTCATGGCCGAGGCCCATGCCAAGGCCACCGGGCGCCCCGGCATTTGCTTTGTGACGCGCGCGCCCGGCGCAGCCCAGGCCGCCATTGGCCTGCACACTGCGCACCAGGACGCCACGCCGGTGATTCTGTTTATCGGCCAGGTGGCGCGCGACACTATGGAGCGCAACGCTTTTCAAGAGGTGGACTACCGCAATATGTTTGCGCCCATGTGCAAATGGGTGGCCCAAGTGGACGACGCGAGCCGTATGCCCGAGCTGGTGAGCCACGCCTTTCATGTGGCCATGGCCGGTCGGCGCGGCCCGGTGGTGCTGGCCTTGCCCGAAGACGTGCTCAGCGGCCCGGCGCGGGCCCCGGTGCGCGCAGCAAAAGTCGCCCAGAGCGTGCGCGCCACGCCCTCGGCCCCCGATCTGGCGCAATTCATGGCCATGGTGAGCGCCGCCCAGCGCCCCTTGCTGATCGTGGGCGGCAGCGGCTGGACGGCGCAGGCCGTGCAAGACCTGCGCACGTTTGTGCACGCCAGCGGCCTGCCCGTAGCCTGCTCCTTCAGGCGCCAAGACCTGTTTGACAACGAGGACCCGCATTACGTGGGCGTGCTGGGCTTGGGCGCAGACCCCGCTTTGCACCGGGCGGTCAAAGAATCAGACTTGCTGGTGCTGCTGGGCGCGCGCATGGGCGAGGTGCCCAGCGCGGGCTACACGCTCATTGACATTCCTCAGCCCCAACAACTGCTGGTGCACGCCCTGCCCGAGGCCCAAGACCTGGGTCACTTGTACCGCCCCGACTTGGCCTTGCTGGCCACCATGCCCGAGTTGGCACAGGCCCTGGCCGTACTCCCCACGGATGCAGCACTGCGCCAGCGCCTGCAGAGCCGCACGCAGGCCCTGCGCCAGGGCTTTGAGCAATTTACTGCCATCCCCGCAGCGCAAGACACGCCCGACGCGCCCATCGATCTGGTGCAAACCTGGGGCCTGCTGCGCGCGCAGTTGCCCATCGACGTGGTGATTGCCAGCGGTGCGGGCAACTACACCACCTGGGCGCACCGCTACTTCAGGCACCGGCGCTTTGGCAGCCAGCTGGCACCCACCAGCGGCGCCATGGGCTACGGCCTGCCTGCCGCCATTGGCGCCAAACTGGCGCACCCAGAGCGCGACGTGCTGTGCCTGGCCGGCGACGGCTGCTTCATGATGAGCGCGCACGAACTCGCCACCGCCGTGCACCTGGCGCTGCCCATCGTGGTGGTGGTGTTTGACAACCAGATGTACGGCACCATCCGCATGCACCAGGAAAAATTCTTTCCCGAGCGCACCCACGGAACTGCCCTGCACAACCCCGACTTTGTCGCACTGGCCCAAGCCTTTGGCGCCTACGGCCTGCGTATCACCGAGCCCGCCGCCCTGGTGGAAGCCGTGTTCCAAGGATTTGAAGCCGACCGCCCTACCCTCATTCACGTGCTAACCGACCCCGAGCAGATCAGCGCAGGGGCGACGCTGAGCGGGATTCGGGCGCGGGCCCAGGCGGCAGGCGGCTGACCTCAGGTCGCTCAAGCCCGCAAGCCTCAAGCCAACAAAACCCCCACCCCCACCGCAATCACCGCCAGTACCACCAAAGCCAGCACCCGCGTGCCCGCCGAGTCAGCCGATGCGCACGTGCCTTCGGGCAGCAGTTTGTCGCCGCTGACCATGGGGGTAATCAGGTCGATCTTGCGTTTGTGGCGGTAGTACAGCACCGTGCCCACGTGCAGCGCCAAGAGCGCAAACACAGCGAGCTTGCCAATGCTCGTGTGGTAGCGGGTGGCCAGGCTCACCCACTGGCTGCTGGCGTAGGACACCAGGGGCCCTGCAGTGGCGATTTCGTCGTCGCTGAACAGGCCAGCCGTCACCTGCAAACCCAGCGCCATCAAAATAGCGAGCACCGACCAGGCGCCCATCGGGTTGTGGCCCATGCTGGGGGGGCGTTGCTCAAAGGGCGTGCGCGCGTAGGCCAGCGCGGCCGCCGGGCTCGACACAAACTGGGCAAAGCGCGACCAGTAGCCGCCCACCCAGCCCCACACCAGCCTAAAAAGCAGCAAGGCCAAAACGGTGTAGCCGCAGCGAAAGTGCCACTCCATGGCGCTGCCGCCAACCTGCGCGGTGGCAATCAGCCCGACAAAAGCCAGAATCAATGCGCCATGGAAAAGGCGGGTTGGCAGGTCCCAAATGCGTACGAAGTTCACTTTCATCTCCCTTTGCGCCCCAAGCGGACGGGGCCATGCCAGTCTATCCAACAAAGCGCCAAACTACGCCGCGTTCGCCAAACGGCAGCTTGGCAAAAATCCCAAAAAAGACCTTTAAGGCCGGAAAGCCCAAAATCCCTTGTCAAAATAATCTTCGGCCATATTGCCTTCCACCTTTGCCTGAAAGTTCTGCCCATGAAGACCCTCCTCCGCACGCTGCTGATCGCCGCCGCCTCCTTGCTCCTGTGCGCCCCCACCTGGGCCCAGTTTGCCAAGGCCGAAGACGCCATCAAATACCGCAAAAACGCCCTTTTTGTGATGCAGCAAAACTTTGGCCGCGTGGCTGCCATGGCCGCTGGCAAAGCGCCTTTTGACGCCAAAGTAGCGCTTGAGAGCGCCACCACCGCCGAATTTGTCTCCAAGCTTCCCTGGGTCGCATTTGGCGAAGGCACCGACAAGGGCGACACCAAGGCCAAGCCTGAAATCTGGCTCGACAAGCCTAAGTTCAATGATTACGCAGACAAGATGCAAGCCGAAATGGCCAAACTCTCGCTTGCCGCCAAAACAGGCAACCTGGACACGATCAAGGTCGCCGTGGGCGGCGTTGGTGGCACCTGCAAGAGCTGCCATGACGCGTTTCGCCAATAGTCGGACGCGCAGCAGACTTTCCGCGCGGCCGAACCCGCAAGGCGTGGAAATAAGGCCGCGCAGGCAATGACACCTGAATTGTGGCGCTTGGCCCATCGGGCCGGTCTGTTGGATTGGGGCCTGCAAAAGTTATAGTGACTGCGACACGCCATTTGCCCGCCCCACCCTTCAAAGGACCACGCCATGGCACCTATGCGCCCAATTCGCAGCACGATGATGGACGTGCCGCTTTCGCTTAACCACTTGCTTGAGCGCGCAGGACACCTGTTTCCCAGCAATGAAATCGTCTCACGCCTGCCGGACAAATCACTGGTGCGCCACACGTATGGCCAGTTTTATGGGCGCACGCGCCAACTGGCGCAAGCCCTGCTCGATCTCGGTTTACAGCCCGGCGACCGGGTAGCCACCCTAAGCTGGAATCACCACGCGCACCTGGAGTGTTATTTCGGAATTCCGGCGGCAGGCGGCGTGATGCACACGCTAAACCTGCGCCTGGCTGCCGAAGAAATTGCCTGGATCGCCAATAACGCGCAAGACCGGTTTTTGGTGGTGGACGACGTCTTGCTGCCCTTGCTGGCGCAGTTCCAGGGTCAGTGCAATTTTGAAAAAATCATTGTTTTTCCCTTCTCCGGCGCCGCCGTGCCGGCGCCTTTCCTAAACTACGAGGCCCTGCTGACGCAGGCCGATGGCAGGGGTTTTCAGTACGTGGCGCATGAGGAAGACGACGCTGTGTCCATGTGCTACACCTCAGGCACCACTGGTAAACCCAAGGGCGTGGTGTATTCGCACCGCTCGACCGTTCTGCACACACTGGTGGGCTGCATGGGCGACTGCTGGGCGCTGCGCAGTAGCGACGTGGTGCTGCCGGTCACGCCCATGTTCCACGCCAATAGCTGGGGCATACCTTACGGGGCGGTGATGACGGGCTGCAAACTGGTGTTTCCGGGGCCACACCTGCACCCCGATGATTTGCTCGACCTGATGCGCGAGGAGCCGCCCACACTTTCGCTGGGCGTGCCCACCATCTGGATGGGCCTGATCCAGGCCTACGAGGCCTCTTTGCAAACCCAACCCGGGCGCTGGAAGTTGCCCGCCGGCATGCGCAGCCTGGTGGGTGGCGCGGCGGTGCCCGAGGCGCTGATACGCGCCTTTGACAAGCACGGCATCTGGATCTTGCAGGGTTGGGGTATGACTGAGACCTCGCCCCTGGCCACGGTGTCCTACCCCAAGTCCGAGTTCAAAGAAGCCAGCATGGACGAACGCTACCGGCGCGCGGCCATGGCCGGTGTGCCAGTGCCGCTGGTGGACATTCGCCTGCGCGGTGAAGACGGCCAGGACGCGTCTTGGGACGGCCAGCACGTGGGCGAGATCCAGGTGCATGGCCCGTTTATTACCGCCAGCTACCACCAAGTGCCAGTGAGCGAGGACAAATTCAGCACTGATGGCTGGCTGCGCACCGGCGACGTGGCGTCCATGGACAGCCATGGCTTTGTGCGCATTACCGACCGCACCAAAGACTTGATCAAGTCCGGCGGCGAATGGATCAGTTCGGTGGACCTGGAAAACGCTTTGATGGGCCACCCCGACGTGGCCGAAGCCGCCGTTATCGCAATCCCTGACCCCAAATGGAGTGAGCGCCCCCTGGCCTGCGTGGTGTGCAAGCCTGGAAAAGGCCTGGACGCAGCGGGGCTGAACGCCCATTTGCTGGCCCAAGGCTTTGCGAAATGGCAACTGCCCGATCGCTACGAAGCCATCACTGCCGTGCCACGCACCTCCACCGGCAAGTTTTACAAGCTCAAGCTGCGGGAGATGTTTCCGGCTTGAATACGGCGCGGCGGCTTGGGCCTACCCAATGACCGCGACGGATTTGATCTGCGCCCAAACCGCGGCACCTTGCGTCAAGTTCAAAGCGCTCAGCGCACGCTTGGTCACCCGCGCCACCAGCGCCGAGGTGCCACAGCGAATGCGCACCAAGGCCTGCGAAGGGTGGCTATCTTCCGCAATAGATTCGATGCACCCGTGAATGCGGTTTTGGATGCTGCTGTCCTGGGTTTCCTGCAGCGTAAGGCTCACGTCGCGCGCCAACACTCTGAGCCGCACCGCCTGGCCCAAGGGCATAGCGCTGTCGCGCACCCACATGGCGCCGCCGTCAAACGCTACTTTGGCCAGGTGCCAGCATGCATCACGCTCCACCACAGTGCCCAGCAGCAAGACCCCGGCCTCGTCCCCCACAATAACCGGGCTCGGAACCGAAGACAACACCTCTTGCGCCGACCCACAGGCCTTTACTAAGCCAGTGTCAAGCACCACGACATGGTCGGCCAGGCGCATGAGCTCTTCGCTGGAGTGGGTGATGTAGAGCATGGGTAGGCGCAGTTCACCACGCAAGGCCTCAAGCCAGGGAAGCACTTCGTGGCGGCGCGCCAGGTCCAATGCCGCCAGCGGTTCATCGAGCAGCAACAAGCGGGGCTGGGTCGCCAAGGCGCGGGCAATCGCCACCCGCTGGCGCTCGCCGCCCGACAGATGGGCGTTTTTTCGGTGCATCAAATGCCCAATGCCCAGCAAGGCAATGGCTCGGGCCAACGCATCGGCCGAACCCGGCGTTGCCGAACGTTGGAGGCCGTAAGCCAAATTTTGTTGGACATCGAGGTGGTCAAAAAGGCTAGATTCTTGGAACACATAGCCCAAGTTCCTCTTCCAGGGTGGTCGAAAAATGCCTTTGCTATCGTCCTGCCAGACCTCGTGCCCCAATCGGATCAGCCCCTGGGCGGGCCGCTCCAGGCCCGCAACGCAACGCAAAAGACTGGTTTTTCCCGAGCCCGACGGCCCGAACAAAACGGTGATGCCGTGGGGCGGCAAGACCAAATCAACATCGAGAGCAAAGTCTTTTCGCGCCAGCTTCAGGCGTATGGACAAACGGTCCGCAGCGCTCATGGCAGCACCCGGGCACTGCGCTGGCGCATCAAGGACAAAGCCAGCAACACCCCAAAAGAAAACACCAGCATGCCGCCGGCGAGCCAATGGGCCTGTGCGTACTCCATGGCTTCCACGTGCCCGTAAATCTGTGTGGAAACCACGCGCGTGCTGCCGGGAATATTGCCCCCGATCATGAGCACCACGCCGAATTCCCCCACCGTGTGCGAAAAACTCAGGATCGCCGCAGTCACCAAGCCGGGTCTCGCCAGGGGCAAGGCTACCGAAAAAAAGGCATCCAAGGGCGCAGCCCTGAGGGTAAAAGCCACCTCCATCGGCCGCGCACCCATCGCCTCAAAAGCGTGCTGCAGCGGCTGCACCGCAAAAGGCAAGGAAAAAATCACCGACCCGATGAGCAGGCCAGTAAAAGTGAATGACAACACCCCCCACCCCAGCGCTTGTGTGACTTGCCCCAAGGGCCCATGCGGCCCCATGGCAACCAAAAGGTAAAAGCCCAACACCGAAGGCGGGAGCACCAAGGGCAGCGTCACCAACGCACCGACTGGAGCGCGCCACTGGGATTGCGTCTGAGACAACCACCAAGCCAAGGGGGTCGCCAGCACCAACAAAATGCAGGTCGTGGCGCTTGCCAGGGCGAGCGTCAGGGCAATGGCGTCCAGCGCATCGCGGGTCAGAGCAAATTCCATGGTATCGGTCCCAACACTCAATTACAAGCAAGGCTTTGCCAAGCGCTTGCCGCGCGCGACTTGCGCCACAGCACGCAAAATCGTCACGCGACGTATCCCGAATCGCGGATCAACGCCTTGGCCCGCTCACTGCGCAAAAACTGCAACAGCGCGATGGCAGCCGGCGCGGACTTGCCTTTTGAGAGCAAGACCGCGCCCTGCGCAATAGGCAAATGCAGATGGGCCGGTACTACCCACGCCGAGCCTTGAGCCATCCGGCCGTCGGCAATGACCTGCGACAGCGCGACAAAACCCAGTTGCGCATTCTCCGTGGCGATGAACTGGAAGGTTTGCGAAATATTTTCGCCGTACACCAATTTGGGCTCCACGGCTTTTAAGACGCCCAAGCGAGCGAGCGTGTCGATCGCTGCGGCCCCGTAGGGCGCGAGTTTCGGATTCGCGATCGCGAGGCGCAAAAACCTGCCGCTTCGCAGAACATCACCCCGATCATCGATCAACCCAGCTTGTTTGCTCCACAACACCAAGGATCCGGTGGCATAGGTAAAACGGCTACCCGCCACACCCAAGCCCTCCTGTTCGATCTTGAGCGGCGTCTGCTCGTCGGCGGCCAGCAGCACTTCAAACGGTGCGCCGTGTCGAATCTGGGCATAAAAATTGCCAGTCGAGCCAAAGGACATCAGGGCCTTGTGCCCCGTTTCCTGTTCAAAGGCCTGCGCAATTTTTTGCATGGGCGCCGCAAAATTGGCGGCGACTGCCACACGGACCTCTGCCGCGCGCAATGGCACAAAGAAAGAGGCCAAACAGACAAGGAGCGTCAACACTGTTCTTGGCATGGGTGACTCGCTGTTCAAAATTAGAATAACGAGTGTAGCACCGCTATCCCATTTAAGAATAGCGAAAAACCAAGAACAAGGACACCTATGAGCCACCCTACATTGCAACTCGCCCAGGCCTTGGGACACCAGGCAGGCGATAAGCGGCTTGACATTCTTAAGCGCATTGGCGAAGTCGGCTCCATCTCCGAGGCTGCGCGCAGTGCCAACGTCAGTTACAAAGCCGCCTGGCAAGCCATTGACACCCTAAGCAATCTGGCCGGTACTGTTTTGGTCGAAAAAGCGGTGGGAGGCAGCGGCGGCGGCGGCGCACGCCTAACGCAAGCCGGGCTTGAGCTGCTAGAGGCGGCACAACTGCTGAACCAGGCGCGGGCCGGCGTGCTCGCAACGCTGGAACAACGCGCGGGCACGTCCTTGAACCTGTCAGGCTTGGCCGGACTGGGCATGCGCACCAGCATGCGCAACCAGCTGCCCTGCCGTATCCAAGCCATCGCCCAGACCACGGGAACTGCGCGGGTGCAGCTTGAACTTAGCAACGGCGCCTTGTTGGTGTCAAAAATCACGATCGAGAGCGCTGAACTATTGGGACTCAAAGTGGGAATGTCTGCCCTGGCGCTTTGCAAAGCGACCGCTGTGACCGTCGGGCACGAAGCCCAGCAGACGCGAAGCCACAACCAGCTTCGCGGCGAAGTGCTGGCCATGGGGCCAGTGGCGCAAGGTGGCGAGGTGTCCGTACAACTTATGCCCAACCTGCTGATCATCGGGTTTAGCGACGATCACCAAGAACTCTCGCCCCGTCAGACAGTGCTCGCCAGCCTGGACGAATCCGCTGTGGTGATCGCTGTGGCGCAATAGAGCAGGCGGGGAATGTGAAGTGGCCATACCCGGAGGAATTTGGGTGGCCATCGGGGAATAGATCAAGAAAAAACCCTTGTAAATCAACGACTTACAAGGGTTTTTGCACACTGGCGGAGAAGGCGGGATTCGAACCCGCGGAGGGTTTTACCCCTCGCACGCTTTCCAGGCGTGTGACTTAAACCGCTCATCCACCTCTCCGGAGCCGCGAAGTTTAACCTGCAAACGGGCTTGTTTCTGGCGCAGCCGAGGTTTGTGACCCTTACTGCACGCAATCAAGAAGAATAATGCCCGCTTGCAGGCGCTTTTTCACCGGTGCGATGAACTGTGGGGGATCACAAGTTTCTGACTCGGGCCTGCGCTAGCTGCGCAAATTCAGGTCTTTGCGGTCAATGGCAAAGCCTTGCGCGGCATAGGCTTTCCAGCGCTGGCGGGCCTGGAGGCGGTCGTCTTCGTCCAGGCTGACCACTTCAATGACGCGTGGGTGGCGCTCGAAAGCCTGGGGCATGGCCGCGCCCAGGTTGACCAGCACATCCAGCGGCGCTGCGCTGGGGCCCAGGCCGTCGTCGGCCAGCACCACAGGACTTAGCGCCAGCGCTTGGGCGGGAGCGTTGGCAAAGCAATGGGGCAAGAAATCGGTGGCCGCGTTGCCCCACAGGGCTGCGTCCAGGCGTTGCAGCGTGTCCGTGTCGGCCAGCACCAGCACGCGCGCGCCGGTGCCCACGGCCTTTCGCAGCAGGCGCACCGCGTAGGCCACCTTGTCCGGCGCGCCAAAATGGAAAGCAACGTCGGTCACTTGCGGGCTCACTTATGCGCGGCCTGCGCCAGCAAAAACTCAACCAACAGACCCACAGGACGTCCGGTCGCGCCTTTGGCAGCACCGCTTTTCCAGGCGCTTCCAGCAATGTCCAGATGCGCCCAAGGGAACTTCTCGGTAAAACGCTGCAAAAACTTGGCGGCCGTGATCGCCCCGCCTGCGCGCCCGCCAATGTTGGCCACGTCGGCAAAGTTAGATTTCAGGCCTTCGGCGTATTCCTCGTCCAGCGGCAGGCGCCAGCACAGGTCTTGCGAACGGTCCCCGGCTGCCAACAAACTGGCTGCCAGGCCCTCGTTTGCAGCAAACATGCCGCTGCGCACCGAGCCCAGGGCCACCACGCAAGCACCGGTCAGGGTGGCAATGTCCACCACCGCGCGCGGCTTGAAGCGTTCGGCATAGGTCAAGGCGTCGCACAGCACCAGACGGCCTTCGGCGTCGGTGTTAAGAATCTCGATGGTCTGGCCGCTCATGCTGGTGACCACATCACCCGGCTTGACGGCGCGGCCGTTGATCAGGTTTTCGCAGGCCGGAATCAAGCCCACCACGTTCATGGCGGGTTTGAGCAAGGAGAGGGTTTTGAAAGTGCCCAGTACGCTGGCTGCGCCCGACATGTCGAACTTCATCTCGTCCATTTCTCCTGCGGGCTTGATGGAGATGCCACCGCTGTCAAAGGTTATGCCCTTGCCCACTAGCACGGTTGGCGCCTTGGTCTTGGCCGCCCCGCTGTAGCGCAGCACAATAAAGCGCAGCGGCTGGTCCGAGCCCTGGGCCACAGCCATGAAGGAGCCCATGCCCAGTTTGGCCACTTCTTTGGGCCCCAAGACCTCGCAGCTGATCTTGGCGTGCTGCGCCAGCGCTTGCGCGGCCTCCCCCAGATGCTGTGGCGTGGCATGGTTGGCCGGGCGGTTGGCCCATTCCTTGGCTAATTCGACGCCAGCCACGATGGCTACGGCGCGCTCGAAGGTGGACGCAATTTCAGACGCATTGCACGCACCTATGGTGGCTTTCTGCAGGGTGCGCGCTTGCGGCTTGGACTTGGTGGCGGTGTAGCTGTAGGTGGCATCCGCAACAGCGGTCACGGCGGCCCGCACGGCGTCTTCGTGGGCGGGAGCGGCAAAACAGACTACCAGCTTCTTCAAACTAGGCGACTTGGCTGCGGCCAAGGCGGCCAATACGGCACAGCGGGTAGCGCGCGCTCCGCCATCGGCCACCTGGGCCAGCACCACGCGCACTGCGGCGGCCTGAAGCGGTCGGTACATGGCCAGGCATTTGCCAGCTGCGGTCTCCAAATCGCCCGACTTAAGGGCTCTGGTAATCAGCGCGGACAAATCGTCCTTGCCACCCTTGAAATCCTTGGGCACCAAAAGCACCAACAGGTCCGTTTTTTCGTCGGCCGCGCCAATCAGATCCAGGGGTTTGAGTTCAAAGTTCATAATTCATCCTTTCGATCGTTTCCATGTTATTCCATTCCTCCCTCCGCAAAGAACTGGCTCGCACTTTTAGCGCAACGCTGGTAGTGCTGGTGACGGTAGTGATGACCATGACCCTGATCCGCACCTTGAGCGAAGCCACGCGCGGGGTCTTTAACCCAGCCGATGTGCTGATCATCATGGGCTACACCGTGTTGTCGGACCTGCCCACCATCTTGTCGCTCTGCCTGTTTATTGCGGTGGTGACGGTACTGACCCGTATGTATCGGGACAGTGAAATGGTGATCTGGCTGGGCAGCGGAAGGGGAATGGCGTCGCTGCTGCGGCCTCTGTTACGGTTTTGTTGGCCTATTTTTGTGGTGATTTTTGTGCTGGCATTTTTAGTGCTGCCCTGGGCTTTTGGCCGTATTGAAGACCTGCGCGATCAGTACGAAAAGCGCGGAGACATGGCCCGCATTGAGGCCGGTCAGTTCCAAGAATCGGCCAGCGGCGACCGCGTTTTTTTCATCGAGCGGGACGAAACCGACAAGCTTGCGGGCACGCATGTGTTCATGGTCACCCGCGAGCCGGGCAAGGAAACCATAACCTCTGCAGCGCGCGGCACGGTGCAAAATCTGGGCAACGGCCAGTTCTTGATACTTGAAAACGGCCAGCGCCTGGAAAAAACCGACGCGAGTAGCGCGCTAAGCGTGAGCACTTTTACCCGTTACGGCGCGCGCGTAGGCGCAGACAACACGTCGGCACGTTCGTTTACGCCGCCGAGCACCTTATCAGCTATCGCGCTGCTGGAGAGCCCCACCCCGCGCAACAACGCAGAGCTGGCGTGGCGCTCAGGTCTTTTTTTGGCAGCCGTCAATTTGGTACTGATCGGTTTGGCGGCCGCAGGCGCCAACCCACGCTCGGGGCGCACCGCCAATATGGCCTTGGCCTTTTTGATTTTTGTCGTTTACTTCAACCTGCTGGTGCTGGGGAAAAGTTGGGTGGAAACCGAAAGAATCTCGCTCGGCGGCTATTTGCTGGCGCTGCATGGCGGCGCGCTGGCGCTGGCCTTGTTTTGGCTGGCCGTACGACACAACCAGTGGGCGCTGCCAAGCCTGCGCAGCGCACCGATGCCCCAAGAATGAAGACGGTTCGCAAGCTCCTGTACCGCGAAGTTTTTGTGGCGGTGGCAGCGGTAACGCTGGCCTTTGTCTCACTATTTTTCTTTTTTGACTTTGTGGACGAGCTGCAATCAGTGGGTCGCAACAATGCGCTGGGCTATTCGGTCGCGCAAGCGTTGGCCTATGTGGCACTCATGGTGCCAAATCATGTGTACGAGCTACTGCCCATTACCGTGCTGATCGGCACCATTTTTGTCATGGCGCGACTGGCCAACAGCTCGGAATTCACGATTTTGCGAACCAGCGGGCTAGGGCCCTGGGCGGCATTGCGCCTGCTGCTGGCGATGGGCCTGAGCTTTGTCGTGTTGACCTTTGCCGTCGGCGACTACCTGGCGCCGCTGGCTGACAAAACGGCGCAGCTGCTCAAGACCCAGTTAGACGGCCGCATTACCGTGGGCAAGACGGGTGCATGGATCAAGGAGCGCCAGACCTACAGCAGCTTTTCTGTGAACGTGGCGTCGTTAGCCAGCGACGCCAGCATGAAAGGCGTGCGCATTTTTGAGCTGAACAACAGGGGAGAGATTGTCTCGCTGACCGAAGCGCAAAGCGGCACTTTTGGCCCGGGCGACTCGTGGCTGCTAAGCGACGTGCGGCGCACCGAGTTTGTGGTGCCCGATACCGGCCCGGCACGGACCGTGAGCACCGAACAGGCCAGTTTTTCGTGGCAAAACAAGCTAAGCGCCGAGATGGTTTCGGCGGCAGTGCTGCGCCCGGACCGCATGGGCACCATTGACCTGTTCCAATATGTGCGCCATTTGCGCAGCAACGGTCAGTCGGCCCAAAAGTACGAGATCCAGTTCTGGAAAAAAGTGTTTTATCCCTTGAGCTGCCTGGTGATGGTGATGCTGGCCCTGCCCTTTGCCTACCTGCACTTTCGCTCGGGAAGCACCACGTCCATGGTGTTTGGCGGAGTGATGGCCGGTATCAGCTTTGTGCTGTTGAACAACGTGTTGGGGGATCTGGGCTATTTGCAGGGCTGGCAGCCCTGGTTTACCGCCGCCCTGCCTGGCCTGATTTATTCCCTTGCTTCGCTTTCGGCCTTTGCCTGGTTGGTGCTTCGACGATGACGCTTAGTTCTGCTATTGCCAATCCAAGCGATGCCGCACTGCGCGGCATTGTTTTGTTTGCCCATGGGTCGCGCGACCCGCTGTGGCACCGGCCCATGCAGTCGGTGGCGCAGCGGGTCTTGCAAAGCACGCCCGGCGTGGCGGTGGAATGCGCTTACCTTGAACTCAGCACGCCCAACCTCGCCAGCGCCTGTGACAGCCTGCTGGCGCGAGGGGTGACCACCGTCACCATCGTGCCACTGTTTTTGGGTGTGGGCAAACATGCGCGTGAAGACCTGCCCCTGCTGGTAGACGCGCTGCGCAGCGCGCACCCGCACACCGAGTTTGAATTGCAGTCGGCGGTGGGCGAAGACCCACGCCTGATTGCGCTGCTGGCCGAGATGGCCGTAGAGCGGACCTGAAACCCCGCGTTCCTTGACCCATCAGAGGCGCTTGTGATGGCCTATGCAGCATAATGAACTACTTCTATAGCTGAAATTCGATATGAATCTGCACCAGTTTCGCTTTGTCCAGGAGGCGGTTCGCCGCAACCTGAACCTCACCGAGGCCGCCAAGGCCCTGCACACCTCGCAGCCCGGCGTGTCCAAAGCCATCATCGAGCTCGAAGACGAGCTGGGCATTGAAATTTTTGCCCGCCATGGCAAGCGCCTCAAACGCGTCACCGAACCGGGCCAGCACGTGCTCAAAAGCATTGACCTGATACTGCGAGAGGTGGGTAACCTCAAGCGCATTGGCGAACAATACAGCCGCCAAGACAGCGGCACCCTGTCGATTGCCACCACCCACACCCAGGCCCGCTACGTGCTGCCCGAAAAAGTGGCCTCCCTGCGCAACGCCTTTCCCAAGGTCAACATCAGCCTGCACCAGGGCGCGCCTGACCAGGTGGCGCGCATGCTGATTGACGAAGTCGCCGAAATCGGCATTGCCACCGAGTCCCTGGCGGACTACGCCGAACTCGTGACCCTGCCCTGCTACCAGTGGCAGCACATGCTGGTCATGCCCATTGACCACCCGCTGGCGCACAAGGTGCGCATCACCCTGGAAGACGTGGCGCAAGAGCCGCTCATCACCTACCACCCCTCGTTTACCGGCCGCACGAAGATTGACTTTGCCTTTGCCGCGCAAAAGCTGGAGCCGCGTATTGCGCTTGAAGCCATTGACTCTGATGTGATCACCACCTATGTGCGCCTGGGTCTGGGCATCGGCATTGCTGCTGAAATGGCAATGCGCGACATCATGGAACAAGGCGCGCAAAGCGGCCTGGTGGTGCGCCCGGCGGGCCACCTGTTTGGCCAAAACACCGCACGCGTAGCCTTCAAGCGCAGCGCCTACCTGCGCAATTTTGTCTACACCTTTGCCGAACTGCTGAGCAGCCGCCTGACCCGCGAAACCGTGGACCGCGCCATGGCCGGCCACCTGAACGACGCCGATTTGTAAGCCCGCACACGCACACAGACACTTCGCACTTTCATAGCAAGCCATGTCCAGCCCCACCGCCATTCGCCTTCGCAGCCGCCTACCCGACGTGGGCACCACGATTTTTACTGTCATGTCTGCGCTCGCAGCCAAGCACCAAGCGGTGAACCTAGGCCAGGGTTTTCCGGACTTTGCCTGCGACCCGGCGCTCATTGACCAGGTAACAAGCGCCATGCGCGCCGGTCACAACCAATACCCACCCATGGCCGGAGTGCCCGCGCTGCGCGAGGCAGTGAGCCAGAAGATGGAGCGCCTGTACCAGCGCCACTACCGCGCGGCCGACGAGATCACCATTACTGCGGGCGCCACCCAGGCCATTTTTACGGCGCTCTTGGCGTTGGTGCACCCCGGCGACGAGGTGATCGTGCTCGAACCCTGCTACGACAGCTACCAACCCAATATCGTGCTTTGCGGGGGCGTGGTGGTGCGCGTGCCCCTGGCGCCGGGTACTTTTCGGCCCGACTTTGCAAAAATTGCTGCCGCCCTGTCGCCCAAGACCCGCGCCATCATCATCAACACGCCTCACAACCCCAGCGGTACGGTCTGGAGCCGCGCCGACATGCTGGCCCTGCAAGACCTGCTGGCGCCCACCAATGTGTGGGTGGTGAGCGACGAGGTGTATGAGCACATGGTGTTTGACGGCGCCGCGCATGAGAGTGCGGCCCGCTACAGCGGCCTGGCCGAGCGGGCGCTGATCGTGTCGAGCTTTGGCAAGACCTACCACGTGACCGGTTGGAAAGTGGGCTTTGTGGCCGCACCTGCGGCGCTTACTACCGAGTTTCGCAAGGTGCACCAGTTCAATGTGTTTACCGTGAACACTGCGGTGCAGCACGCCCTGGCCGCCTACATGTTGGACAGCGCGCCTTATGCCGGCTTGCCCGCCTTTTACCAGCGCAAGCGTGATCTGTTTCGCGCTGGCCTGGCGCACACGCCCTTCAAGCTGCTGCCCAGCGAAGGCACATTTTTTCAGTGTGTGGACATATCCAAGGTAAGCGCGCTCAGTGAATCCGACTTTTGCCAGTGGTTGACCACTGACATCGGCGTGACCGCCATCCCCATGTCGGCCTTTTACGCCGACGGCTTTGACCAGCGCGTGGTGCGCTTTTGCTTTGCCAAGGAAGAAGCCACTCTGAACGCGGCGCTTGAGCGTCTGCAAAAACTCTCCGCCCTGGCCTGAGGGCCAGCCCCAAGCCCGCAAACGCTAACGATGTCTTACCTCGACGACCCCCGCGTATTTTTTGCTGCCGAACGCACGTTGCTGGCCTGGCAGCGCACCGCCGTGGCGCTGATTGGCCTAGGCTTTGTGGTGGAACGCTTTGGCCTGTTTGTGCGCATGCTCAACGCCAGCCAATCGGTGCCCCTAGAGAGCACCGCGCCCACGCTGTGGTTTGGCGTGGCGTTTTTGCTGCTCGGCGCTGCCGTGTCCACGCTGGCGGCGCTGCAGTACCAAAATTTTGTCCGCACGCTCAGCCACCCCGAAATACCGCGCGGCCACAACACTTGGCTGGGACCCATCCTGAACTACGCCCTGGCGCTGGCGGCTTTGGCCATGGCCGGCTGGTTTGTGTGGAACGGCGCTTGAAGCCGACCGACAGGGCGCAAATCCGTCGCTTTTCAACTCCTTCACTTTTTTCCAAACTGCCATGACTGTTTCCATCACCCAGCACACCGCGCACTTTGCCACCGCCCCACAAATTAACCCTGAGGACATGGTCGCCATTGCGGCCCACGGCTTTCACACGGTGATTAACAACCGCCCAGACGGTGAAGGTGGTCCTGAACAACCCACCTCGCAGGCCATGGCACAAGCCGCCCAGACCGCCGGGCTGGTCTACCACTACTTTCCGGTGATCAGCGGCCAGATTACCCCTGAGCAGGTGGCCGAATTTGCGGCTGCGCTCAAAGTAGCACCGGGCCCGGTGCTGGCGTTTTGCCGTAGCGGCGCGCGCTCGACCAATATGTGGCACATGGGGCAATAAGCCCCGGACTTTGGTGGGCTCAGCGCTTATTGCAGCTGCGTCCAGGCCTTGTCCATGCGTTTGACGCTCACCGGCTGCGGCGTTTTTAGCTCTTGGGCGAAAAAGCTCACGCGCAGTTCCTCCAGCAACCACCTAAATTCGGCCATGCGCTCATCCACCGCGCCCTTGCGCTCGGCCACCAGGCGCCAGTAGCGCTGTTCCAGTGGACGCAACTCGCTCATTCGGGTGACGTCGCGGGCCGGGTCGGCGCGGTATTTGTCCAGTCGCAGGGTGATGGCCTTGCAATAGCGCGCCAGGTGCTGCAGCCGGTCCCAGGGCGTGGCTAGCAAAAATTGCTTGCCAATCAGCCGTTGCAATTGCTGCTGCGCGTCCGCACACGCCTCGGGCGCGTTTTTGCTGTCCTTGATTTTGCGGGCCGCGGTGGCGAATTCGATCAAGATGACGCCAGCCAGCCGTGCCACTTCGTTGGCAATCAGCGTAAGGCGCCCTCGGCCTTCGTCCAGGCGGCGCTTGAAGGCGAATTCATCGGTGGGCAGCGGGTCCAGCAAAAAGGCGCGGTCCAGCGCCAACGCGATGATCTGGGCGCGCAGCTCTTCCACCGTGCCGCCCAACTGCGTGGCGCCCTCGCCCCGCCCCACTTGCAAGTAGGACACGCCCATTTTTTGCAGATCAGGAATGTTCTTTTCCAGGTACTTGAGCGCGTCCTTGATTTGCAGGGCAAACAGGCGGCGCAGGCCGGCACGGTGTTTGGCAGCAGCCGCCTCGGGCTCGTCAAACACCTCCACCGTCACCGCGTCGCCCGCGTCCATCAAGGCCGGGAAGCCGATCAGCGTTTGCGCGCCCTTGCGAATCTCCAACAGCTCGGGCAGCTCACCAAAAGTCCAGGCGGTAAAGCGCTGGTCCAGGATGCTGGGTTTCGCAGGGGCTGCCGGGGCTTTGGCAGCGCCGGGAGTTTGCACGGGCGCAGGTGACGCGGCCGCGCCGCGCTGCGCAGGAGCCACGGGCGCGCTACCGGCGGCGCGGGCCACAGAGGCAGGCGCCGTGCCCGCCCCACCAGGCGCAGCACCCTCGGCGGCGGTTGATGCGACAGCGCCCTGCCCCAGCTTCAAAGACGCCAGCGCCTGAAACGCCCCGCGCGCCTGCTTGCCCCATTCGGCCTTCAGGGCGCCCAAGTTACGGCTTTGGCCCAACTGGCGGCCATGTTCGTCCACCACCTTGAAGTTCATGAAAAAGTGCGGGCTCAGCATGTCGGTCTTGATGTCGGCGCGCACCACGTCCAGCGCGGTGGCCTCGCGCACCAGCTTGAGCACTGCGTCTACCAGGCTGCCCGCGCCGAAGCGCTCGTCGTTCAAAGTGGCCGCCATGCGCGTGGCGGTCTCGGGTAGCGGCACCAGGCGCGAGCGGGGGCGCTGGTGCAGGGTTTTAAGCAGGGCTTGTACTTTTTCCTTCAGCATGCCCGGCACCAGCCATTCGCCGCGCTCGTCGTTCACTTGGTTGAGAACAAACAGCGGCACTGTCACGGTGACGCCGTCCAGCGCGTCGCCGGGCGCGTGCAAGTAACTGGCCGCGCAATCCACCCCGCCCAGGCGAATGGTCTTAGGGAACATGGCGGTGGTAATGCCTGCCGCCTCGTGGCGCATCAGCTCGTCGCGGGTCAGCAGCAATAGCTGGGGCTGCTTTTTCACCTCTTCGCGGTACCAGCGCTCACAGCCAAAGCCGCTGCACACGTCGGCGGGCAGTTGCTGGTCATAAAAGGCGTAAATCAGCTCCTCGTCCACCAGCACGTCCTGGCGGCGCGCCTTGTGTTCCAGCTCTTCCACCTGTTTGATGAGTTTCAGGTTGGCGGCCAAAAAAGGCAGCGGGCTGTCCCACTGGCCCGCCACCAGCGCTTCGCGGATGAACACTTCGCGCGCGCCTGCCAGGTCCACCCGGCCGTAGTTCACCCGCCGCCCGCTGTAGACCACGATGCCGTAGAGCGTGGCACGCTCCAGCGCCACCACTTCGGCGGCCTTTTTCTCCCAGTGTGGATCCAACAGCTGCTTCTTCAACAAATGGCCGCCCACCTGCTCAATCCACTGCGGGTCGATATTGGCAATGCCACGGCCAAAGAGGCGCGTGGTTTCTACCAGCTCAGAGGCCACAATCCAGCGCCCCGGCTTTTTGGCCAGGTGCGCGCCCGGATGGGAAAAAAACTTGATGCCGCGCGCGCCCAGGTATTCGCCTTGCTGGCCCTCGTTTTCTATCTTGCAGCCCACATTGCCCAAGAGCCCGGCCAGCATGGACAGGTGCAACTGCTCGTATGACGCGGGCGTGGTGTTGAGCCGCCACTTGTGTTCGGCCACCACGGTGTGGAGCTGGCTGTGGATGTCCTTCCACTCGCGCAGGCGGCGGATGTTGACAAAGTTTTGGCGCAGGAGTTGCTCGTATTGGCGGTTGCTGAGTTTGTGGGTCGAGGCAATGGGGGTCGGATCCCGATTTCGCGCAGCGAAACTCGGGCTCTGACCCCCATTGCCTCGACGGTCGGGTTTGGGGTCGGAGCCCCGGAAATTGGGGTCAGAGCCCGAGTTTCGCTCTGCGAAATCGGTGTCTGACCCCAATTTCCGGGGCTCCGACCCCAATTCACCCAACACCACTTTCCGCTCGCCACGCGCATCGGCAATCCACTTCCACAACCTCAGGTAGCCGCTGAACTCGCTCTTTTCGTCGTCAAACTTGGCGTGGGCCTGGTCGGCTTGGGCTTGCATGTCCATGGGACGGTCGCGCACGTCTTGCACGCTCAGGGCCGAGGCGATCACCAGCACTTCGTCCAGCGCCTGGCGGCTGCGGGCCTCCAGAATCATGCGACCCACGCGCGGGTCCAGCGGCAGGCGGGCCAGCTCTTGGCCCAGCGGCGTGAGCTCATTGGCCTCGTCCACGGCGCCGAGTTCGTTCAAGAGCTGGTAGCCGTCAGCAATGGCGCGGCCCGAGGGTCGCTCGATGAACGGAAAGTCTTCCACCACGCCCAGGCGCAGCGACTTCATGCGCAAAATCACCCCGGCCAGCGAGGAGCGCAAGATTTCGGGGTCGGTAAAGCGGTCGCGCCCGTCAAAGTCTTTTTGCTCGTACAGGCGAATGCACACACCGTCGGCCACCCGGCCGCAGCGCCCGGCGCGCTGGTTGGCCGAGCTTTGGCTGATGGGTTCGACCAGCAACTGCTCCACCTTGCTGCGAAAGCTGTAGCGTTTTATGCGCGCGGTGCCCGCGTCAATCACATAGCGGATGCCCGGCACCGTGAGCGAAGTCTCGGCCACATTGGTGGCCAGCACCACGCGCCGCCCGGTGTGGCCGTCAAAAATGCGGTCTTGCTCGGCCGGACTCAGGCGCGCAAACAGCGGCAGCACCTCGCAGCCGCGCATCACCGGCTGGTGGCTCAGGTGGCGGCGCAGGTGGTCAGCAGCCTCACGAATCTCGCGCTCGCCGGGCAAGAACACCAAAATGTCGCCGCCTACGCCACCGCGCCACAGCTCGTCCACGCCATCGGCAATCGCGTTGTTCAGGTCGTACTCGCGGCTTTCCTCAAACGGGCGGTAGCGCTGCTCGACCGGGAACATGCGCCCGGACACCATGATCACCGGCGCGGGTACGAGTTTTCTTCCTTCAGCCGTAGGCCGCAGGCTGGCAAAGTGATCCGCAAACCGCTGCGCGTCAATCGTGGCCGAGGTCACGATGATTTTCAGGTCTGGCCGGCGCGGCAAAATCTGGCGCAGGTAGCCCAGCAAAAAGTCAATGTTCAGACTGCGCTCATGCGCCTCGTCGATGATGATGGTGTCGTAGGCGTTGAGCAGCGGGTCGGTCTGCGTCTCGGCCAACAAAATGCCGTCGGTCATCAGCTTGACGGACGCATCGCGCGAGAGGCGGTCTTGGAAGCGCACCTTGAAACCCACCACCTCGCCCAGCGGCGTCTTCAGCTCTTCGGCAATGCGCTTGGCCACGCTGCTGGCCGCAATGCGCCGGGGCTGGGTGTGGCCGATCAGCTTGCCGCGCGGCGCCGGTCGACCGTCCGCCAGCGTGGTGGGGTAATTGCACAAGCCCCGGCCCATGGCCAAGGCAATCTTGGGCAGCTGCGTGGTCTTGCCCGAGCCGGTTTCGCCACAAACAATGATGACCTGGTGCGCCGCCAGCGCGGCCATGATTTCCTCGCGCCGGGCGGAGACGGGCAGGTTTTCGGGGAAGTCGATGCGCAGGGGGGTGGGGGGGCGTTCACCGGGGCGATTATCCCAGCGTGGGGCGCGAACCCACTTTCAATCCTGACTTCCGCGGATCCCTTGGCCTAGCCACGCGCCGTGGCAATGGTCGCCGTGATATCACGCGGCTTGGCAAAGAGCACTCCAAACTGAAATTTAAAGAATTTTTAGTGGAATATTGACAATAGCGCCAACGGTAGCGCTGGCCAATACATTAGATTCCCCAAGTAAACCGACCACTTGGACTGAACAGGATTATCAGGAATTATTTTTAGATTTCCTTTTTCAACTTCATCTTCAGACACTCTGCCAAACTCAGTAACTATATAATTACTATTTTCCGAATCTATACCACCGAAGTTATACACTCCTTTAATTTTTATTTTTTGATCTTTTTTAAACTTTATAAGCTGACGATTATACGAACCATCGGTTATTTTCATGAAAGAGCGGGCATTATCCTTTAAAAAATCATTTAGTATTTCTTTTTTTTCGGCTTGAATTACATTATTGAGAATGGCGCTTCCAGGCTCTAAAAACAAACCACTCCCACTTTCATATGTTAGAAAAAGATTATCACGCGTGACCACCATCTCTACGCCATTTTTTAAAATCGGGTAGACGAAGCTATTTGTATAGATGTTTTTGTTTATAAAAGCACAAGCAACTATAAATGCTAATGAGGCAAAAAATGACCGAAATGTCACGGAATTTATAAAGCAAAGAAAAAACATGAAAGGAGTAGCCAGAAAAATACCACTCATACCAACATTGAAAGCACCACCAATACAAAATAATATTGATATCGCTGAGCCTACATTTCTTAACGTTAATTTCATACTTTTTAATGCTAGTATTGTCAAGGTAACTAATCATGGAAGTCACAAAATCAGGACAGATCAGATCAACCCATCGTGACCGTCGAATTTAGCGACTCCAATGACCTTGCATTGTGGATAGCGCCTTAGTTCGGTCGCTTTGCGTCGCCGGTTTTCACTGGGTTTGCCCTTCAATTTTCTTGTCCATCGGTTCGGGGTTAAACCAACACGAAAAGGATAGCACGGATGCCCATAAATAATTTCTATTTTGACAACCTAAATAGTCCAGTCGCATTGGACGATTCGTAATCACTCGATTACACTTTTGCAATGGTCTACACGGTTAGCCGCCTCGACGAGTTTTCCCACTGGCTCAAAGGCTTGAAGGACGGCAACACCCGCATGCGCCTCATCAAGCGCTTGCGCAAGGTTCAGCTTGGTAATTGGGGGGACGTGCAAGCAGTGGGCCAGGGCGTCTACGAGATGCGGGAACACTCCGGCCCTGGCTGGCGCAGGTACTACATCCAGCGCGGTAACACGCTGATCGTGATGCTGGGCGGCGGTGACAAGTCATCACGGCAAGGTGACATTCATAGGGCTATCCAACTTGCCAACTCTTTAGAGAATTGAACCATGACCAAGAAAATCAAAATATCCGAGATTCCCGCGTTCGATGCTGCCGAATACCTGACAAGCGACGAAGAGGTGGCGACTTACCTCACCACAATTCTTGAAGAAAACGATGCGGCACTGCTGGCCGCCGCGCTGGGGGATATTGCGCGCGCACGGGGAATGACGCAGGTTGCCAAGGACTCGGGCATCACGCGGGAAGCCTTGTACAAGGCGCTTAGACCCGGCAGGGCGCCGCGTTTCGATACCGTCAGCCGTGTTTGTGCAGCGCTGGGAGTGCGGTTGGTGGCGCAACCGTTGGAGGCTTAATCGCAACCTCATTCGATTAGGAGCATGGCCATGTCCAAGCTCACTATTTCCTTAGATGACCAACTGATCAAGCAAGCGCGCATCCGCGTCGCGCAGCAAGGCACCTCCTTGAGCGCCAAAGTGCGCGAGCTTTTGCAGCAATATGTCAACGGAACCGACGACGCCACCGAGCGTTTGCACGAAGAAGCCACTGCCAACCTCATGCTGGCTATTGAGAGCGCCACGCTGGCAACCCAAGCGCCCCTGCCTCCCAATGAGGCGGCCTCTCCTAAAACCCTGCGCGAAGAGCTTTACGCCGAGGACTTTCGCGCCAATGACCGCCACGCAACTCATCCAAGCAAAAGTCCAGTGCAGCAGGCCAAAACGTGATCGTTTTTTTCGACACCAACGTTTTGGTTTAGTGAATCAGTTTATTTCTGTGTCGGTAACTTTCACATTAAATCGGTACAAACCACTTAAATTCGACATCAAATTTTCAATTTCCCGGATTTCCCCATTCCCGTGGCCAATCAAATCAACCACTTAGCGCAGTATTTCGATCTAGATGTAAAAACGTTTGTAGTGGCACGTTATTAGCTGAATGTAGTTAATTATTATTTGAACTGCGTTACACTACCCACCATGTTCATCAAAGTCACTCAGTCTGGTGCCCGGCGCTACGCCCAACTGGTGGAGT
>Ga0209500_10000754_pt1 | contig 26564 bp, 25 predicted proteins | sample S_140212_EF_Meta_FD_187323 | JGI IMG/M metagenome (GOLD analysis project Ga0209500, IMG submission 187323) | Freshwater microbial communities from Lake Simoncouche, Canada to study carbon cycling - S_140212_EF_MetaG (SPAdes) (version 2) | ecosystem: Environmental > Aquatic > Freshwater > Lake ...
TTTTCCAGCGGTCTAAAGCCGTAATTCACATGGGGTGACATCGCGTCGCCTCGGTACTATGGCAAGCATGGTTTCAACTAACGGTTCATCATCAACAGGCACACAACGCGTCAAGCGTGGGTTGGCCGAAATGTTGAAGGGCGGCGTCATCATGGACGTCGTCAACTCCGATCAGGCAAAGATTGCAGAAGATGCTGGCGCGTGCGCCGTAATGGCACTCGAACGAGTACCGGCTGACATTCGTCGTGATGGCGGAGTTGCTCGCATGAGTGACCCTGAGATGATCATGGCTATTCAGGCCAGTGTTCACATTCCAGTGATGGCCAAAGTTCGTATTGGTCATTTCGTTGAAGCTCAGATTCTTCAGTCACTCGGCGTCGACTTCATCGACGAATCTGAAGTTCTCACTCCGGCTGATGAAACACATCACATCGACAAATTTGATTTCACCATTCCCTTCGTATGTGGCGCCACCAACTTGGGTGAAGCGCTTCGTCGCGTCTCTGAAGGTGCTGCTCTTATTCGTTCAAAGGGCGAAGCAGGAACGGGAAACATGGTGGAAGCAGTTCGTCACCTTCGTTCAATTCTCGGAGACATTCGTAAAATTACTCAAGCGGATTCAGCTGAACTTTTCGAATGGGCAAAGAGGCTTCAAGCCCCGTTGTCATTGGTGCAAGAGATCGCCGAGACTGGCAAATTACAAGTTCCGGTATTCGCGGCAGGCGGCATCGCAACTCCAGCAGACGCAGCTCTTGCAATGCAGTTAGGTGCAGAAACTGTTTTCGTCGGATCAGGAATTTTCAAGAGTGCTGATCCTGCACCTCGCGCCAAAGCAATTGTTGAAGCAACAACCCATTTCCGCGATGCAGATGTGCTTGCACGCGTGAGCCGTGGTCTTGGTGTCGCCATGACCGGTATCGCAATGGACGAAATCAACGAAACACAGCGCTTCGCCCAGCGCGGTTGGTAGACGCAGTCGTGACTGCGAGGCCTCCGGGTGAACATGCAAATTGGTGTTCTTGCTCTTCAAGGAGCCTTTGCTGCTCACGCTGATTGCTTAACGACAATTGGTGTGCAATCAGTTGAAGTTCGCAACCCTGAACAACTCGGTTCAGTTGATGCATTGTTGATGCCAGGTGGAGAATCAAGCACGATGTCTCAACTGTTGGAGTCATCAGGTCTATTTGATCCCATCGCATCGCGTATTGCTGACGGCATGCCGGTATTCGGAACATGCGCTGGCATGATTTTGTTGGCTTCTGAAATCCTTGATGGCCGCAGTGATCAGCGCAGTTTTTCAGCGATTGACATTTCGGTTCGACGCAACGCCTTCGGTCGCCAAGTTGATTCCTTCGAGGCAACCATCAACAGTTCAGTCGGAGATTTTCAAGGGGTATTCATCCGTGCTCCCCGCATCGAACGGGTTGGCGATGAAGTAGAAGTTCTCGGCAGCATCAATGATGAACCTGTGCTCGTGCGTCAAGGAAACGTGTTGGCAGCATCGTTTCACCCTGAATTGTCGAATGATGCTCGTCTTCACGAGTATTTTGTATCTATAACCGCAAATAGGAAAAAGGTGTAGCCAATGTCTGGACATTCCAAATGGGCAACAATCAAACACAAAAAGGGTGCCATTGATAAGGCACGAGGCAAGTTGTTCGCGAAACTTGCTCGACAGCTCGAAGTAGCTGCGCGTTCAGGTGGAATGGACGTTGACACAAACGCTTCACTTCGCACGATGGTGCAAAAAGCAAAAGCCGGTCAAATGACCAAAGATGCCATCGATCGCGCAATCAAGCGTGGCGGTGGTGAAACTGGCGGGGCTAACTATGAATCAATCATGTACGAGGGTTACGCACCAGGTGGCGTTGCGTTACTAGTTGATGTGTTGACCGACAATCGCAACCGCACTGCCTCTGACGTTCGTAATGCGTTCACAAAATTTGGCGGTTCTCTTGCAGAGCCGGGAGCTGTCAGTTGGCAGTTTTCTCGTCGCGGTCTTATTGTCGTGTCTGGCTCTGTAGAAGAAGACACTGTTATGACGGCAGCTCTTGAGGCCGGTGCTGACGACATCGAACGCGACGGCGATTCATGGCGTGTCCTAACCGATTCTTCAGTTGTATACGAGGTCAAAGAGGCACTTGAAACGGCTGGTATTGAAGTTCTCAGCGCTGAAAGCACCATGGTCTCGGCGAACACCATAGAAGTCACAGATCTTGACGATGCCCGCCACATTCTGCGTATTATGGACATGTTGGATGAGAGTGACGACGTACAAGACGTTTATGCAAACTTCGACATCGAAGAATCACTAATGCAGGAGATCGAATAATGGCAGTTTCAGTCGGCGATCTCGCCCCCGATTTCACTCTTCCTGCTACAGGAGGAACGTCAGTGTCCTTGTCCTCGTTTCGTGGTCAACCTGTCGTGCTTGTTTTTTACCCTGGTGATGACACTCCGGTGTGCACGAAACAACTCAATTCCTACAACAACGAACTCTCGGCCTTTGAAGGTGTAGGAGCCCAGGTGTTGGCTCTGTCTGCTCAGGACGTAGCGAGCCATGATCAATTTTCATCGAAGCACGGTTTCGGCTTTCCATTGCTGGCCGATACTGATAAAGCTGTTGCGTCCCTCTACGGGACCGTCGGACCGCTCGGGTTTCCCCGTCGCAGCGTGTTTGTTATCAATGCTGCTGGGGTAATTACCTACGCTCACCGAGCTATTGCCGGCATCACGTACCGACCTGTTGGCGAACTAGTGGCGGCAGTCGAGGCTTCTCGCTGATATTCACCCCACTCGGGCGCGGGTGGGTTACAATCAAACATATGTTCGCCCAGGCCTCCGCTGCGTCCCCCCATGTGGTTCTCGGAATCGACCCAGGTCTCACCCGTTGTGGATATGCCGTTTTGGAGATGTCCTCCCACCAGAACATCCGGGCCGTGGCAATTGGAGTCATCCGTACTCCGCCCAGTAGCCCGATTCATGAGCGACTTGCTGAAATTCATGGCGAAATGGAGTCTCTTCTGTCCCAATTCAAGCCAGACGCGGTGGCCATTGAACAAGTCTTTTTCCAGAACAATGTGCGCACAGCCATGGGAGTTGGTCAAGCGAGCGGAATCGTTTTGGCTTTAGCTAGTCGAGCCGGTTGCGCTGTTGCTCAATACACGCCATCTCAAGTGAAGAACACCATCGTCGGATGGGGCAGTGCAACGAAAGATCAAATCGGCCACATGGTGCAGCAGCGACTGAATCTTGCAACTATTCCACAACCAGCTGACGCAGCTGATGCGGCAGCTATTGCATTGTGTCATTGCTCGATAGCGCCGTTTATTGCATCACGAGATGCTGCTATTGCTCGGAGCGCGCGATGATCGGGAGCTTGCGCGGAACAGTTCTTGAACGCTTTGCGCCAAACACGGTGCTGCTTGAAGTGGCCGGTGTTGGGTATTTGTGCAATGTCACGTCGTCAACGTTTGGAGAGCTTGAACCAACAGTGGTTGCTTTCTTACATATCCATCATCACATCCGTGAAGATAACCAAACGTTGTTTGGCTTTACATCTCGAGTTGAAAGAGACACGTTCGACATCTTGCTCGCCACTCATGGCATTGGGCCCTCAATGGCAATGGCCATTCTGTCAACCTATTCACCAACGGCTTTAGTCACTGTTGTGGCCTCAGGAGATCTCGCAGCTCTCACAATTGTTCCTGGTGTTGGTAAGAAGACCGCCGAGCGTCTGATGGTCGAATTGAAATCACGACTGCACCTCGACGGCCTTAGTTCAAGTGATTCAATCGATTCTGTGCAGTCAAGTGCCGCAGATGTTCGTGATGCGTTGACAGCACTCGGATACGGAACAGATGAAATTCGCGACACAATGAGATTGTTGGTGTCAGCTTCTGATTCAGAAACCATGTTGCGCGATGCGCTTGCGTTGTTAGGAGCCCGTCGTGCGGGATGAGTTTCTCGAACCGATTCTTGCGTCTGATCGTGAGGTTGCAGATGAAGTCGGCTTGCGTCCTCGTTTGCTTGACGATTTCGTCGGTCAACGTGAACTGAAAGAACATCTCGACATTGTGCTCGGGGCCGCCAAGCAGCGAGGGCAAGCTGCTGACCACATTTTGTTGGCTGGGCCTCCGGGTCTTGGTAAAACCACGATGGCCTGCATTGTTGCTGCTGAAATGGGCGTTGCGCTTCACATCACTAGTGGTCCGGCCTTAGAGCGTGCCGGGGATCTTGCGGCAATTCTCACCAAGCTTGGTGAAGGTGATGTTCTCTTCATCGATGAGATCCACCGTCTTTCACGCCCCGTTGAAGAAATCCTGTATCCCGCTATGGAGGACTTTCAGATTGACATCGTTGTTGGCAAAGGTCCGGCAGCGTCATCTATCAGACTTACATTGCCTCGATTCACTCTGATTGGTGCAACAACGCGTACCGGCATGATTACTGGTCCATTACGTGACCGATTCGGACTTGTTGCGCGTCTTGATTATTACGATGCGGCAGAACTTGATGCAATTGTTCAGCGCACGTCGCGAATTCTTGATGTTCCACTTTCAGATGATGCGTCTTTGCACATTGCTCGTCGCAGTAGGGGTACGCCTCGTATTGCAAACAGATTGCTGCGTCGCGTGCGCGACTTTGCAGAGGTTCGAGGCGACGGAACAATCAACTCCAATACGGCACTTGAGGCACTACGTGTTTTTGGAGTCGATGAACTTGGGCTTGACAAAGTAGACCGAGCCATCTTGCGAAGCTTGTGTGAACAGTTTGATGGCGGTCCTGTGGGGCTCACAACTCTGGCAATCGCTGTTGGTGAGCAACCTGAAACGGTTGAGGACGTGTACGAGCCATTTCTTATTCAGCAGGGCCTCATTGCTCGTACGCCTCGTGGTCGAGTAGCTATGGATGCTGCCCGTTCGCACCTTGCGAACCCGTAACCTCGGTGCGTGAATCTTTCTGACATTGACTATGAGCTTCCTGAAAAGCTCATCGCTCAACACCCCGTAGAACCGCGCGACTCTGCACGGCTATTGGTGGCTACTGGCCCAGACCAGGTGGAACATAAGCACATGACAGATCTTGTTGACATGCTTGAACCTGGCGATGTGATGGTTGTCAATGACACACGAGTGTTGCCAGCTCGGTTGTCTCTTCACCGCAAAACAGGTGGGGCAGCAGAGGTGTTGCTGTTAGAGCAACGTTCGTCAGATTTTCGTTTATGGGAAGCCCTGGTGAAGCCGGCGAGCAAACTGAAACCTGACGAAGTGCTTGAGTACTTTGGAAAACGCGTCGTGCGTGTTGGGCCACGTACGGAAGCCGGTGACACTTTTGTCGTGGAAATTCTCGATGAGAATCCCATGGAACTTTTGCAACGAATTGGTGCGATGCCCCTCCCTCCGTACATCCGCAGTTCCCTGACAGACCTTGAGCGGTATCAAACGATCTACGCGAGACGGATGGCGAGTGCTGCTGCGCCGACTGCTGGCCTGCACTTCACTCCTGAGCTCATGGCAAAAATTGTTGCAAAGGGAGTCACTGTGGAGACTGTGGAATTGGTGGTGGGTCTCGACACTTTTAAGCCCATTTCTGCCGATAACCCACTCGACCACCTCATTCATTCAGAGTCCTATTCCGTTGAGCAACGAGTCATGGATGCTTGTCGTGATGCGAAGCGAGTAATCGCAGTGGGAACTACCGCGACGCGCGCACTGGAATCAGTAGCTGCATCGGGTCAGTTGTCTGGTCGCACTTCGTTGTTTATTACTCCTGGGTTTGAGTGGAAAGTTGTTGACATGATGTTGACTAACTTTCACTTGCCGAAGACGTCGCTGCTGTTGATGATTGAATCTTTCATTGGGCCCAGATGGCGTGCCATATACGCCGAAGCTATTTCGCAGCAATACAGGTTTTTGTCCTTCGGTGATGCAATGCTGTTGGCGCGTTCGTAAAGGCTGATTGCATGTTTCCCGTACAACTTGATATTGATTCACGAGATGGTGCTGCGCGGTCTTCAACGGCCACCACTCATCGTGGAACCTACGAGACTCCCTGCTTTATGCCGGTTGGAACTCGCGGTGCAGTGAAGTATCTCAGTGCGCGTGACTACGCAGACATCGGTGCTCGCATTGTTTTGGGCAATACGTACCACTTGATGTTGCGACCAGGCGCTGACGTTGTAGAAAAGTTTGGTGGCCTTGGTTCCTTTAGCGGTTGGGATGGTCTCACGCTGACGGACTCGGGTGGTTTCCAAGTGTTTTCACTTGACCCAAAGGTTGACGACGATGGAGTGACGTTCAAGTCCACTTATGACGGTTCGTATCATCGCTTCACACCCGAGATTGCTGTGAAAACTCAAGAGAAGATCGGTGCTGATATTCAGATGGTGCTTGATGTGTGCACGTCGTTGCCAGCTGAACCAGACGTTGTCCGCCTGGCGCTTGAACGAACACATGCATGGGCGTTACGAGCACGGGCAGCACACACCCGATCTGATCAGTCGTTGTTCGGCATCGTGCAGGGTGGAACTAATGCTGCGATGCGTGCGGAAAGTGCGCGGCGCACTGTGGATGTCGGATTCGATGGATTTGGTATCGGCGGTCTTTCGGTAGGTGAGAGCCGCGCAGAGATGGTTGAGTCAATTGCTGCATGTATTGACGAACTTCCCGAAGACCGTCCGCGTTATCTCATGGGTGTTGGTGACCCTGCGTCGCTCGTTGAGGCCGTGGCTCTCGGCGTTGATCAATTCGATTGTGTGTTGCAAACTCGCCTGGGGCGTCACGGAACTGCTCTCACTTCCCAGGGCAGGGTGAACATCAAGAACGCGCAGTTTCTTGATTCTGATGAGCCCCTAGACCCTCTGTGCTCGTGCTGGGTTTGTGCCTCTCACTCACGGGGCTACCTGCGTCATCTGGCCCAGACGGGGGAGCCCACGGGATCTCGTTTGGTGTCAGTCCATAACCTGGCGTGGACCATCTCATTAATGAACGACATGAGAGAAGCGATTCAAAAGGGCACCTTCTCAGACCTCAAACGACGCATTTTGGTTGTCTGGGCATAAGGCAAATCAGGCTGATTCGGTCTCTGGTCGCTAGGATTACTCGCCGTGATTGAAATCCTGCTCTCTGCTACATCATCTTCGAAGAGCAATGGCAATCCATTGTTTACTTTGGTCTTTTTTGGTGCAATTTTCGGTGCCATGTATTTCCTGTTGCTTCGCCCACAGCGTCGCCGCTTGAAAGAGGGTCAAGCACTTCAGAGCTCTATCGCAGTGGATGACGAAATCATCTTGAACTCAGGTATCTACGGTTTTGTAACAGCCATCGAGGGTGACGTGCTCTGGGTTGATGTTGCTGACGGTCACGGAACAGAGCGCATTGAAATTCGTGTGTCACGTGGTTCAGTTGCGCGTAAAGCGCCTGCGGCTGATGCTGCATCGGGCGATGCGAAATAGCGCATGACTCGTCGCTTAGTTCTTTCCCTTGTTGCAATTGTTCTGCTTGCCGGCGGAACGTTCACGGCGAACCTGGTTGCAGGCAACCATCCAGCTCTTGGGCTTGACCTTCAAGGCGGCGCCTCAGTCACTATGACTCCAGTCGGTGAAGTTGATCCAGCAGCACTCACAGTGGCAGTAGACATCATTCGTCAACGTGTTGACTCACTTGGCGTTGCTGAACCAGAAATCATTCGCCAAGGAAACACGATCGTTGTGAACTTGCCCGGAGTAAAAGACCAGCAACAAGCTCTTGACACAATTGGCCGAACCGGCGCAGTAGAGATGCGTCCAGTGTTGAAGGTTGCTCAGAACCCAGAGAACACCACGACGACAACCGTTGTCGGTGGACCGACAACAACTGTCAAGGGCGCAACTACTACGTCTCTGAAGCCAGCGTCGACAACGTTGCCTCCACCGGCTGGCGGAGTCGGTAGTTCCCGAACTGCAGCAGTAACGACAACCACCATTCCTGCAGCGACTGCTCCTGTTGATCCAATTACTGGTTTACCGCAAGGCCAGACCGTTCTGCCTGGTCGCAAAGATGGTTTGCTGTATCTTCTCGGACCTGCTGAGGCAACCGGAGAAGTATTTTCAAATGACTCATCAGCGCAAGTGGATGCTGGCAGTTGGGTAGTGGTCGCAAAACTCAGAAGTGGTGCAGCAGGTGCAGATGTATGGAACGCGCTTTCAACCAAGTGTTTTGCAGGTGGAGCAGATTGCCCTACCAAGGCAGTAGCAATCATTCTCGATGGAGAGGTCATTTCGGCCCCGACGGTACAGACGCCAACGTTTGATAACGGCAGTGTTCAGATCAGTGGCTCCTTCTCTCAGACCGAAGCAAAAGACTTGGCACGTGTATTGCAGTTTGGTGCTGTGCCAGTCAAGTTTGATACTCCAACTGTGCAGACAGTGTCTGCATCACTCGGAGAGGATTCGCTTCGCGCAGCATTGTTATCTGGCCTCATCGGCGTTTTGCTTGTGCTGCTGTTCTTGTTGTTCTACTACCGCCTTCTGGCAATCGTTGTTGTTGGTGGACTAGGAGTTTCCGGTCTTTTGCTTTGGAGCGTCATCTCATGGCTCTCAAAGACAAACGGTTTGGCACTTACATTGTCCGGCGCGGCTGGAATTATTGTTTCTATTGGCGTAACGGTCGACTCGTATGTTGTGTTCTTTGAGAAATTGAAAGACGATGTTCAGCAAGGGCGCACATTGCGCAACTCTGCGGCACGTGGTTTCGAACGGGCATGGCGCACTATTTTGGCAGCTGATACCGTGTCACTTATCGGCGCTGTCGTTCTGTGGTGGCTTACCGTTGGCTCTGTTCGAGGTTTTGCTTTTTTCCTTGGTCTGTCAACAATGGCTGACATGATCGTGTCGTATTTCTTCACTCGACCAGCAGTACTGCTTCTGGCTAAAACGAAATTGTTCAATAGGGGACGAGTGCTTGGTGTTGCCAAAGCCAAAACTTCAGAGGCGGTGGCGTAATGGCTGGTGGAATGTCACGTTTATTCCGTGGTGAAACGACGGTTAACTTTTACGGCCGACGCAATCTGGGTTTTATTGCATCTGGACTGTTGCTCATTGTGACTGTTGGTTCGTTGTTTACACAAGGTTTGAATCTTGGTATCGACTTCAAGGGTGGAGTGGCGTTCGAAGTGCCAGTCGCTGGCACCATGTCTGAAGCAAAAGCCAAAGAAATTCTTGTCGCTAACAAAATCAAGACCGACAATGTCAAGATTCAGACTTTGACTTCGGGTACTACGAAGCGTGTCCGTATTCAATTGGGAGACTTGCCAACAGCTACTCGCACCACTATTCAAGAAGCGCTTGCGAAGTCAGCTAAAGCAACCGTTAACGATGTCAGTGTTTCTACAGTTAGTTCTACTTGGGGTAGAAACATTACCACTAAGGCCATCAAGGCTTTGTTGATTTTCTTCCTAATTGTCTCGCTCTTTATTGCTTGGCGATTTGAATGGCGTATGGCTCTGTCGGCCATCATCGCGATGGTCCACGACGTCGGTATCAGCGTCGGTGTGTATTCAGTTTTCAAACTTGAAGTCACTCCGGCAACTGTTGTCGCATTCCTTACAATTCTCGGTTTTTCGTTGTATGACACCATCGTGGTGTTCGACAAAGTGCAAGACAATAACGAGCGGTTCAGTGGCTCGAAAGTTTCGTACGGAGACATTGTCAATGTGTCGATGAACCAGGTTCTGATGCGTTCGTTGAACACCTCAATTGCTGCAGTTCTTCCCGTGCTCAGTTTGCTTGTCCTTGGTTCTGGAGTCTTTGGAGCCATCGCACTGCGTGAATTTGCGTTGGCTCTTCTGGTCGGTCTTGCTACCGGTGCCTATTCGTCTATCTATATCGCTAGCCCCCTCCTTGGCATTTTGAAGGAGCGGTCAGATCAGTACCGTTCTATGCGCGGCCATCTATCCCTTGGGGTTGATATGGCTCATCTGATGCATACGGGTACACCAGTTGGCCGTAGAGCCTCTGCCAGGGCGGCAACTGAAGCGAGTCAGGGAGGCATTCCAGCCCCTGTGGCCGTTGAAACCCTTTTGAGCCACCCACCGCGCCCTCGAAAGAAGTCTCGTCGCTAACCTTTGATCATGGGTACTGCCGATCGAGTTCTTCCTTGGAGACGTCAGCAGAACGCGCCCATCGAGGAGTTGGCCCCGCTATTAACTGCTTTCCGTAGCCGCCATCCGAAGGCGTCCGTTTCTTTGGTGAACAGGGCATACGAAGTAGCGCGTGTTGCGCATACGAATCAAATGCGTTCCTCAGGCGAGGCGTACATCAACCACCCCATTGCGGTCGCCCGTATTGTCGCTGACATTGGTCTTGATGAAGTGTCGTTGGCAGCTGCACTGCTGCACGACGCTGTGGAGGATACTGAAATCACTCTCGAGGATGTTCAGCGTAATTTTGGCGATGAAGTCGCCATGCTTGTCGACGGTGTCACAAAGTTAGAACGTTTGCAGTTTGACTCTCGCGAAGCGCAACAAGCAGCAACAATGCGCAAGATGTTGGTGGCCATGGCCAAGGACATGCGAGTTCTCGTCATAAAGCTCGCAGACCGTTTACACAACATGCGCACTCTGGCTGGCGTACCGCTGGAAAAGCAGCAACGCACAGCACAGGAAACTCTCGACATCTATGCGCCACTCGCACACCGCATGGGAATGCAAGAAGTAAAACAACAGCTCGAAGATTTGTCGTTCGCTGCGTTATACCCAAAGCGATTTGCTGAACTTGACCATCTCGTTTCCACAAGAACTCCTGAACGTGATTTGTATTTGGCGAAAGCAATTGCTGAGGTGTCGGCACGGCTCTCAGAAGTCAACATTGAAGCTCAGGTCACTGGGCGTGGAAAACATCTGTGGAGTATCTACGAAAAGATGGTCCAGAAGGATCGTGACTTTGATGACATCTTTGATCTTGTGGCAATCCGAATTGTTGTCGACAGTGTTCGTGATTGTTATGGAGCACTTGGTTGTCTGCATGGCAAGTGGCGTCCCGTTGTTGGTCGGTTCAAGGACTACATCGCCATGCCGAAGTTCAACCTGTACCAGTCGTTGCACACCACAGTGATTGGTCCTGGAGGCCGTGCCGTAGAGGTGCAGATTCGTACTCAAGAAATGCACGAACGAGCCGAGCGCGGAGTTGCGGCCCACTTTGCATACAAAGAAGGCTCCGATTCAAACGATTCTGATTGGCTAAACCGAATCATTGACTGGCAATCAGAAATTTCAGACCCTGATGAATTCATGGCTGACCTGAAGAATGACCTTGAACAAGAAGAAGTTTTCGTCTTCACTCCGAAGGGCAGAGTAATCACTTTGCCTATTAATTCGACGCCGGTGGATTTTGCCTACACCGTGCATACCGAAGTTGGTCACTCGTGTGTAGGTGCGAGGGTGAACGGCAGGTTGGTGTCACTTGATTCCACACTGGTGTCTGGAGACTCCTGCGAAATCTTTACATCAAATGTTGAAGGCGCTGGCCCTTCACGTGACTGGCTAGGTTTTGTTCAGTCTCCACGTGCAAAGAGCAAAATTAAGAACTGGTTCACACGAGAACGTCGCGAGGACATGGTTGAAACAGGACGTGACGACCTGACTGCAGAGTTGCGCCGAGAAGGCCTCCCTGTTCAACGCATCTGGACATCAGATGCGTTCCTGCAGGAACTAGAAGCCCTCAATATGACAGACATAGACACTTTGTTTGCAGCCATTGGTGAGCATCATGTATCGGCACGCGGTTTTGCTCAGAGAATTGGTAGAGCAATGCGTCGTGAGGGCAGCGATGAACAACTCGCAATGCCGATGCGCATGGACCTCATCACTACTGAGAAGCGAAGTGCGACGGGAATTCATGTCGAAGGTCTTGAAGATGTACTAGTGCGTTTGTCTCGCTGTTGTACTCCTGTACCGGGAGACGAGATTTCAGGGTTCATCACAAAGGGTCGGGGAGTGAGCATCCATCGTTCTGATTGTGCGAATGCTGAGTCATTGGTCGAAGGTGAACCCACACGAATGATTGAAGTGGAATGGGCGAGGACATCTCCCGGCACCATGTTCAATGTCGGAGTTGAAGTTGTTGCTCTTGATAGAAGCAAGTTGTTACGCGATGTGGCTAATGCTCTTTCAGAGCAGCACGTCAATATCGTTGCGTGCAGTACCCACACTGGCTCTGATCGGGTGGCGAAGATGAGATTTGAATTCGAACTAGGTGACCCCAATCACCTGGATGCTGTTTTGCGGGTTATTAAGTCAATTGATTCGGTGTACGACGCATATCGCATCGTTCCTGGTGGGCAGTCCGACTAGCCTGATTGGCTGTGTCATCGTTTCAAACAAGTCCGGGAACCCGCGATATCTTGCCGCCTCATGCGGGCAGATGGCGTGCCCTTGTGCAGGTCTTTGCAGACGGTGTCGAAGCAGCCGGATACCAGAACATCATTCCGCCGATGTTTGAAGACCTCGGAGTATTTCAACGCTTAGGCGACGCCACCGATGTCGTGACGAAAGAGATGTACGACTTCATGGACAAGGGTGGTCGTCATATCGCTCTGCGTCCAGAGCACACGGCCAGTGTGTGTCGTGCATATGCGCAGCACCGCCCAACGCCTCCGTGGAAGGTGTGGTACTCGGGGCCGAACTTTCGCTATGAACGTCCGCAGGCTGGTCGGTACCGCCAGTTTGATCAAGTTGGTATCGAAGTATTGGGCGTCGATGATTCTCAGCTCGACGTTGAAGTCATTGCTCTTGGTTGGGATTTCTATAAAGCAATTGGTTTAAGCAATGTGTCTCTGGTTGTTAACTCGCTTGGTGATGCTGGTGACAGGGGTAGATACGTCGAGGCGCTCGGTGTTTATTTCAAAACCCACAGTGAATCCCTGAGCGAGCAAGCGTTTGCCACATTGGAACGCAATCCACTTCGTGTTCTTGATTCAAAGCGACCACAAGATGCGCCTGCTATTGCTGATGCACCCACCATCGGAGCGTTTCTCAGCACGGATGCTGCGGCACACTTCGCAGCTGTGTGTGCTGGGCTTGATTCGCTCAATATTCCATACGTTGTTAATGAACGACTCGTACGTGGTCTTGACTATTACCAACGCACCACTTTTGAATTTGTCTCTGGATCACTTGACTCTGCTCAGAATGCGGTTGGTGGCGGCGGTCGCTATGACGGGCTAGTCGAAGATCTTGGTGGTCCAGCGACTCCTGGAATTGGTTTTGCTCTCGGGGTTGATCGCACATTGCTCGCATGCGACGCTGAGGAGTGTTTCTCCTACGGATCTCCTGTCTTGGATGTTTTCGTTATTGACACCACAGGTGGAAGTCATGCACTGTCCATCACGCACCAGTTGCGACATGGTGGGTTTACAGCGGACCGAGCTTTTGAAGGTCGCAGCATGAAGTCTCAGATGAAGAGCGCAGATCGAAGCGGGGCACAAGTTGCTGTGATCATTGGCGACACTGAGGCTGAAGAGTCCACCTGTACCGTGCGCAATCTCTCTACTTCTGATCAAACAACTATTCCTTCAACTGAACTTCAGAACCATCTGGAGTCAGTACTAGGACCGAGACAGCCAAGGCGGCAAACCCCATGAGATCCACTGCAATGCGAACACACATGTGTGGAGAATTAGATATAGCAAGCGTCGGGCAGACAGTTTCCCTCTGTGGTTGGGTTGCTCGTCGCCGTGAGCACGGAGAGCATCTCGCCTTTGTAGATATTCGCGATCATTCCGGAATCATGCAATGTGTGGTCGACAACGATGTGGATGTTCGCAGTGAGTATGTCATCAGAGTCACCGGAGTCGTTCGTGCTCGCCCCGAGGGAACTATTAACTCCTCGCTTACTACTGGCATGGTTGAGATTGGTGACTGCGTAGTCGAGATTCTGAACGCTGCCGAACCACCGCCATTTCCTGTTGATGCGCGTGCCGATGATGTTGATGAAATGATTCGCTTGAAGTATCGATATCTCGATATCCGTCGTGAACGGATGCAAAAGAACTTGCGCGTGCGCGCACAGATCAACAGTGCCATTCGCAAGGAAATGGAAACCAACGGTTTCGTTGAAGTTGAAACTCCATTCCTGATGCCGTCCACTCCTGAAGGTGCGCGTGAGTTTCTTGTGCCTTCGCGCAAAGAGCCAGGTTCATTCTTCGCTTTGCCACAGTCGCCTCAATTGTGGAAGCAATTGCTCATGGTTGCTGGAGTCGACAGGTATTACCAGATCGCTCGTTGCCTTCGCGATGAAGACTTGCGCGCTGACCGCCAATATGAATTCATGCAACTCGACGCCGAGATGTCATTTGTGTCGCAAGACGATGTACTGGAGAACATTGGTCGTGCCGTAGTTGCAGCGGCCATTGCTGTTACAGGCGAAGCGCCTCCTGAGATTGAACGCATCACATGGCACGACGCAATGAATCGTTTTGGTATTGATAAACCAGACCTTCGGTTCTCAATGGAACTCATTGAGTTGACGCCCCTTTTTGCTGGTACGGAATTTAAAGCCTTTTCCGGAGTTTCTTGTATCAAGGGCATCTGTGTTGATGCAAAGACGTACCCAGAGGCAGCTGCGTTTGGTCGCAACAAATTGGATGGTCTGACCGATCGCGCGAAGAAGATCGGCGCAAAGGGTCTCGTATGGATGAAGATTGGCGCAGACGGCGCTATTGATTCTCCAGTTGCCAAATTCCTCAGTGATGATGAAAAGAGTGCATTGGTCTCTGCAATGGGAGCAACAGAAGGTGACTTGCTGCTGTTGGTCGCAGACGAGTGGGACACGACCTGTGAAGTTCTCGGCCAGTTGCGCAATGACATCGGCCGTCCGCCAGTTCATCAAGGACCGTATAAGTATGTATGGGTCACTGAATTTCCGTTGTTCATCGGCATTGATCCACTCTCTGGTCGCCCTCGTCCTGGACATCACCCGTTCTGCCAGCCGCATCCTGACGACATGTCGTTGTTTGACACTGAGCCATTAAAGGTTCGCGCTATGGCGTATGACCTTGTGCTTAACGGTTGGGAATTGGGTTCGGGTTCTATTCGTATTCATGAACCTGAAATGCAGCGTCGAGTGTTTAACCAATTGGGCATCAGTGACGAAGAGGCAGATAAACGTTTCGGATTCTTTTTGCAGCCTTTCAAATACGGCGCACCTCCACACGGTGGATTCGCTTTCGGTATTGATCGTCTTGCAGCAATTTTGGCTGGCGAAGAAAACATTCGTGAAGTCATTGCCTTTCCAAAGACACAGAGTGGTTCTGATCCAATGACGAATGCGCCAACTCCAGTTGACCCAGCGCATCTTGCTGATTTGGGTCTTCGGCTATTGCCGCCGCCTGCTTCGTCGTAGCCGTGGATTCGCCCGACCTGTTTACTGCATCGACAGAAGATCGAATCGCGGCGCGATCTCCGCTGGCTGCGCGCATGCGTCCCCGCTCTCTTGATGAGGTTGTAGGTCAGAGTCATTTGGTTGGCCCCACAGGTCCGTTGCGTCGCTTGATAGAGAGTGATCGATTGTCTTCCATCATTGTGTGGGGGCCTCCAGGGACAGGCAAAACAACATTGGCTGAACTTGTGGCCTCAACTACTCAACGTGGTTTTGAGCGTTTAAGTGCGGTAACAGCTGGTGTGAAAGATATACGTGAAGTCATAGAGACTGCACGTCGGAGACTCACCATTGATGATCGTGGAACTGTTGTGTTCGTAGACGAGATTCACCGGTTCTCGACAGTGCAGCAGGACGCACTGTTGCATGCAGCCGAAAGCGGTCTAATCACGCTTGTAGGCGCGACAACCGAGAACCCTGCGTTCTCTGTAAATCCTGCTCTTCGCAGTCGCTCATCGGTGTTTGCGCTAAAGCCAGTCGATGCCGAGGCGATTATGGAATTACTCCATCGCGCAGTAGTCATTGAAGGCATTCCTGCAGATGAAGATGCGCTTGAGTTGATTTCACGGCGTGTCACGGGAGATGCTCGCCAAGCCTTGACCGCATTTGAGGTGTGTTGTGCATTAGCAACGAATGGTCGCATTGATATTTCTGCCGCTACTACAGCCCTTGATACAAGCGTGTCGCGAATGGGGCGAGATGATCATTACGACGTGATCTCTGCTTTTATTAAGTCCATGCGCGCATCTGATGTAGATGTCGCACTGCATTGGCTCGCCAGAATGTTTGAAGCAGGCGAGGATCCTCGTTTCATCGCTCGTCGAATGATGATTTTCGCCAGCGAAGACATTGGTATGGCAGATAGCAACGCGGTTCTTGTCGCTACAGCCGCAGCGCAAGTACTTGAGAGAGTCGGATTACCAGAGGCTCAACTGAATCTTGCCCATGCGGTCATTTACTTGGCCCGTGCTCCGAAGAGCCGTGCAGTGACTGACGCAATAACGCGCGCACTGTCAGATGTACGGGAAGGCCATACGGGGCAAGCTCCGCCAACCACTGTGGAACCCCCGTCGTATCTTCCGTTGGGATTAGGTGAATTGCGGTACTACCGTGAAGACCATGAGGATCGTCCGTAACGTAGCCACTGTGGTGCTGTCATGATGCGTCGCATGTTTTGGTTTGTGTCTGGGGCTATCACCGGCGCAAGCATTGTGGTCTGGGTGAAACGAACAATCGTGTCTGTGTCTGAGAAATTGACTCCAGCCCACATCGCAGATGCCATTGCTACTGGTGTGCGACGTGGTGTCATGGCCCTATTCGATGGTGTGGTGTCCCTCATTGATACATACCGCAATAGGGAAGGGTCGAGGCCGTCTTCAACGCCTCCGATGATGTCCAGTTCGTCAAACGCTCCGTCGCGTCGTCATAACCCACCCCGCCAGAGAACCAGCCATCGCTAAGATGGTGCCTTCATGGCATCGTCAACAAACTCTGGTATCCCGCGCTCAGCTGATGCGCTTCGTGGAGCCTTTTCTGGCTATTTCGCCGACAAGGGTCACACCGTTGTCCCCTCCGCCAGCCTGATTCCTCACGACCCCACCTTGTTGTTCACGGTGGCTGGCATGGTGCCGTTCAAGCCGTATTTCATGGGAGACGAAGTCGCTCCGTACAACCGTGCTGTCACCGTACAAAAATGTGTGCGCGCCGGAGGAAAACATAATGACCTTGACGAGGTCGGACGCACGAAGCGCCACCTTGTCTTTTTCGAAATGCTGGGCAATTTCAGTTTCGGTGACTATTTCAAATCTGATGCAATTCCCTGGTCATGGGAATTGGTAACAGAGGTTTTTGGTTTCGATGGTGACCGCTTGTGGATCACCGTGCACGAATCTGATGATGAAGCCGAAGCAATGTGGCATGAACAAGTCGGTGTGCCCATGAATCGCATTCAGCGTCTTGGCGACAAGGACAACTTCTGGCAAGCAGGGGATACAGGGCCATGTGGACCATGTTCTGAAATTCATATCGATCGCGGTGCAGCATTCGGGCCTGATGGCGGTCCGGCAAACGACCCAACAGGTGACCGGTTCATGGAGTTCTGGAACCTTGTGTTCATGCAGTACAACCAAGCGCCAGATGGTTCTCGCTCGCCACTGCCAAAGCCAAGCATCGATACCGGAGCAGGCCTTGAAAGAATTCTTGCACTGGTGCAAGGCGTTGACTCGGTCTGGGAAACAGACGTGTTGTTCCCCATAATCGAACAAGCCCAGTCGACAACTGGTGCGCATTACAAAATTGGCGACTACGAGGACCGCAATAGTTTCAGTTTGCGAGTCCTCGCGGAACACGCGCGTTCCGCAGCGATGCTGATTAACGATGGAGTCTTTCCAAGTAATGAAAACCGTGGATATGTGCTGCGCCGTATTATTCGTCGCGCAGTCCGTCACGCATATCTGCTCGGCACTGAGAAACTGGTCATGCCGTCATTGGCCAATACAGCAATCGACGTTATGGCTAATGCGTATCCCGATATTGCGAAGAACAAAGACTTTGTACTGGGTGTTCTCACAAAGGAAGAGGAGCGTTTCCGTCATACCTTGAAGACTGGCTTATCGATCCTTGAAGATGATATTGCTGCAGGTGGTAAAAAATTGTCTGGCACGTCTGCTTTCCTTCTGCACGACACCTACGGTTTTCCATTGGAGCTCACGCAAGAAATTGCCAGTGAACGTGGCGTTGAAGTCGACATCGCTGGCTTTCAGTCTGAAATGAATGAACAAAAAACACGTGCCAAGAGTGCCCGCAAGTCTGGCCGATCAGATGCGGATCGTGTCGAGGCATATCGCGAGGTTATGGAAACTCATGGAGTGACCGAGTTCGTTGGTTATGTTCATGATTCGTCTGAATCAACCGTCCTTGCCGTAATTGACGGTGATGACTCGTGCGTTGAAGTCTTCCTTGACCACACTCCGTTCTACGCTGAGAGCGGTGGACAGGCAGGAGACATTGGGGTCATCAGTGGCGTTGGCTTTGAACTGTCAGTCATTGATACGAACTTCGCATTGCCGGGACTTCGCCGCCACATTTGTCGAGTTGTATCCGGTGAACCAAACGAAGGGGTAGCGGTTTCTGCTCGCATAGACGTTGACGCACGCACAGCTACTCGTCGCAATCACACCGGTACTCATGTTCTGCATTGGGCGCTACGAACCGTTTTGGGCGAGCATGTTAAGCAGGCTGGATCGCTTGTCTCTCCCGACCGATTGCGTTTTGACTTCAGTCACTACGACGGCGTTACGGCTGAAGAGATAATCAAAATTGAGAATTTGGCAAATGCTCAGGTGTTGGCCAATTCGCCAGTCACTGCAACCGAATCTTCCAAAGAAGAAGCACTCGCTGCAGGAGCTATAGCTTTCTTTGGCGATAAGTACGGTGACGTCGTACGTGTCTTGAATGCTGGAGCCTCCACGGAATTATGTGGAGGTACGCATGTATCAGCAACTGGCGATATTGGTTTCATCAAAATAATCGGGGAATCTTCGATCGGTTCTAACTTGCGTCGTATCGAGGCCGTTACCGGTGCCAATGCCGTGTCGTATATGCAGCGCAATGATGCCATTCTGAATGAGATCTCTCAAGCGGTAGGCGTTCGTCCCGATGAAGCTGCTGCTGGTGTTTCGCGCAGGCTTGATGAATTGAAGGCAGCCAACGACGAGATCAAAGTTTTGCGCGGGAAATTGTCGGTAGGACGTGCAGTTGAGTTGGCTGCCACCGCAGTTGATGGCCTCGTGGTTGCTCGCGTTGATGGTCTTACCGCTGGAGATGTGCGAGACCTCGCAGTTGCAATTCGGCAACAACCTGGGGTTGTTGCAGTCATCGTTGGAGCTGTCACCGACACGGGTGGGGTATCTCTCGTTGCGGCAACCACATCAGCTGTGCCCGGAAATGCGTCTGAACTCATCAAAGAAGCAGCTCAAGCGGTAGGCGGCGGAGGCGGAGGCAAGGGCGACATCGCAACTGCCGGCGGAAAGAATCCGGCTGCGCTTGACGAAGCGTTAGAGCTTGCACGGGACAAGACCCGAGCCGCCATCGGTTCGATTGCATAATTTGTGAGAGTGCTTGGCATTGATCTCGGTTCTAAGCGAATCGGCATTGCAACATCAGACCGCAGTGGCACCATTGCGACTCCGTACACCGTGTTGTTGCGATGTGGTTCTATGGGGGGCGACCACCGCAATATCGCAAAGATGGTGGTTGAAGAAGAAGCTGAAGCAGTAATCGTTGGACTGCCGTTAAACATGGACGGATCTGAAGGAAAAGCTGCACAAGCTGCCCGAGTCGAAGCAGCACGAATGGCTACGGTGGTTGGGGTGCCAGTCCATGTTCATGACGAACGCCTGACAACGGTTGAAGCAGATCGAGTGTTAATGGAACAAAAGATGAATGCTCAAGCGCGACGCCGTGTTGTTGACAAAGTCGCTGCTGCGGTTATGTTGCAATCATGGCTCGATACTCAAGCTCATCAGGCCAAATCATGACCGGTGATCCACTTCTTCCGAACAATTGGCACGATGATCCGTGGGATCGGGTGAGCGCAGTATCGGAAGATTCACTTGAGTCAACTCCTCCTGAGTTTCGCCAATTACGAGGAGTATCACGCACGGTAGCCATTGTTGTTTCATCTTCGATCTTGTTGCTTGGATGTATCGGGTGGTGGACTGCACGAGTACTGAATCCATCGGGTGAGCCTGGCGTGGCCGTGAATTTCACGGTGAATGACGGTGACACGATTTCATCTGTTGCGTCTCGATTAGACAGTGCTGGAATTATCAGTAATGCCACCATCTTTCGTTGGTATGCCTCAACCAAAGGCACAGTCGCTCTCACTCCCGGGTATTACGCATTGAAGCCGAAAGATAATGCAGGTTCAATTATTGAAGCATTGTCAACTCCTCCTGCTCAGACCTTTATCTCTGTCACATTTCCGGAAGGAATGACTGTGGCTCAGATGGCTCAGCGACTCTCCGAGAAGATGACGTTCATGAACCCTGAAGAATTTGTAGCTGCCGCAAATAGCCCTGACTCTGCGTCTATTTTGCGACCAAAAACAGAGACTTCTCTTGAAGGTTTGTTGTTTCCTGACACGTATCAAATCTCCGGAGACGATACGGAGTCTCGTGTGGTTGCTCGACTGGTGTCGATGATGGAGCGAATATCTCGTCAAGTCGATCTCACTGCAGGGGCCAAAGCTCGAGGCTTTCGTCCGTACGAAATATTGATTATTGCTTCATTGATCGAACGCGAAGCCAAAGTGGCCACTGATCGTTCAAAAATTGCTCAGGTCATTTACAATCGCTTGGCTAAAAAGATGAAACTTGAAATCGATGCCTCCGTTAAATACGGTCAAGACCCTGCAATGTCCTGGACCGATATGAAGGCAACAGACACCCCGTACAACACGTACATTCATCCGGGGTTGCCGCCGACGCCCATTGCTAATCCGGGCAAGGCGTCTATCCAAGCGGCGCTCGCACCATTCGGAACACCTCCTGCAAGTGACCCCGCGTGCGTCGGACTTACTGCAGGTGTCAAATGCGAGTATTTGTATTACGTCCTTGCCGATGAGGCGGGAGGTCACGTATTTGCAACCACGTACGACCAGCATCTTCTCAATGTTGAGAAAGCCAAAACGGCAGGCTTGCTTCCATGAGCACAATCGCAGCAGTCATTGGTTCGCCAATATCTCATTCACTGTCTCCAGCCATACATAACGCTGCTTTTGCTGCCGCAAAACGTAGTGGGGAATATGTAGCCGTTGAATGTGGTGTTAGCGACATCGACACGACTATGGAGAATCTTCAGTCGGCCGGTCTTGTCGGATTATCCGTCACGATGCCATTGAAGGAAGTAGTCATTGATTGTTTGGACTTCGTAACTCCCGACGCTGATTTCCTGAATGCGGTGAATTGCATCTCGTTTGGACCTACGGGTTCAGTTGGTCACAACACGGATGGCGATGGGTGCTGTGATGCATTAACAGAACAAGGTGGTGCTCGCTTACGCGGAGCCACTGTTGTTGTGCTCGGGGCTGGCGGCACTGCGCGTTCTATTGCACTTGCGCTTGTTCGTCGCGGGGCGCATGTGGTCATTGTCAATCGCACACAGTCTCATGCGATGGAACTTGTCAATTCTTTTTCAGGCTTTGGAGACGAAGTGTCAATTTCAGTGGCGGACCAGAGCGCTATTGCGTCAGCGTCCATACTGATCAATGCAACATCAGTCGGAATGAATAGTTCTGAAATGCCAGTTGACGCATCGGTGCTTCATAACCGATTGACTGTTCTTGATGCCGTGTACTCACCGCTCGAAACTGCTTTACTCGCAGCTGCTCGTGTGGCAGGCGCCACTGTGGTGGATGGGCTCTGGATGCTGATTCATCAAGCTCGACATCAGCAAAAACTCTGGTTTGGGGAATTCTCCGACGCATCTGCGATGCGATTAGCTGCAGAGCGGGAACTTTCCGCTCGCCGCAAGTAGTCTGAAAACCGTGCTTAGGTACCTGACAGCCGGTGAATCTCATGGTCGCGCCCTCACAGTCATTGTTGAGGGTCTTCCTGCTGGCCTCCCCATTTTGGCCGAACATATCGAAACTGAATTAGCTCGCCGTCGGCTCGGGTATGGCAGAGGCCCTCGTCAGCGCTTTGAAGAAGATCGCGTCACTTTGGTTGGCGGAGTTCGTCACGGCCGCACGCTTGGCTCTCCGGTCTCAATCGAGATTCAAAACTCCGAGTGGTTCCGCAGCGATAAGTGGCACGCAGAAATGTCTCCAGAGCCCGGAGCAACTGAGTTTCCTTTAACGCAGCCGCGTCCTGGTCATGCAGATCTTGTCGGAATGCAGAAGTACGGATTTACAGATGCGCGTGACGTGCTCGAACGTGCCAGCGCGCGCGAAACTGCGGCCCGTGTGGCGGCAGGAGCGTTGGCAAAGCAGTTGTTGTCGCACCTTGGTGTTGGAGTTCTCAGTCACGTTGTTCGTATGGGAGACGCAACTGCCCCTGCAGTTACATTGCCCACAATGGCCGATCTGGCCGCAATCGATGCTTCTGAAGTGCGGTGTTTTTCTAAATCTGGCGAAGACGCAATGATCGCAGCTATTAAGGCTGCTGCTCGCGAAGGTGATTCACTTGGTGGAATCGTCGAAGTCATTGCGCACGGCGTGCCAATAGGTCTGGGTAGTCATGTTCATTGGGATCGCAAGATTGACGCATTGTTGGCGCAAGCAATCATGAGCATCCAAGCAGTCAAGGGTGTCGAAATTGGCGATGGATGGGAAGTTGCCGGTCTACGTGGCAGTCAGGCTCATGACCCAATTTCGTGGGATGCAACCGAACATCGATATGTGCGTGACAGTCATCGCTCAGGCGGCACCGAAGGCGGAATCACAACAGGTGAACCCCTTATCGTGCGTGCAGCAATGAAGCCCCTGGCTACTTTGAATAAGCCAACTCTTAAGACCGTTGACACGGTGACTAAAGAAGAAACTGTCAGTTTCAAAGAGCGCACAGATGTCACGGCAGTGCCGGCGATGGGTGTTATTGCTGAGACGATGGTTGCTCTAGTTCTTGCCGCAGAGGCGCAACGCAAGTTCGGCGGAGACTCACTTTCCGAATTCGTTCGCAACGCAACGTCATTTCGGGCAACACTAGAGTCGTGACCCGTTCAGAACCCTGCATTGTCCTCGTTGGACTTATGGGGACGGGCAAGACCACTGTGGCGCGATTACTTGCGGAACATCGTCACGTTGAACTTCTGGATACGGACAAATTGATTGAGTCTCGTGATGGTCGGTCGGTTCGCGAGATTTTTGCTGAATCCGGAGAGGCTGCATTTCGTGAACTTGAATCCGAAGTGTTGCGCGAGTGTCTGTCTCGGCCAGGAAGTCCGATTATTGCGGGTGCAGGTGGAGTCGTTGTGCGTGAGCAGAACAGGGCGTTACTTGACGATGCTCGAAATGCCGGTACTGCAGTAGTTGTCTGGTTACATGCGCGGCCAGAAGTTCTTGCTGAACGCACCGCAAAAGGCGTTCACCGTCCGCTACTAGATAATGACCGAATGGGAACATTGACACAGATGTCAGAAGATCGCGGCCCGCTCTATGCTTCGGTTGCTGACATTGTTATTGACGTATCTGATCGCAGTATCGAATCAGTTGTTGAATTGTTAATCGATGCACTTGACGAGCAAGAAGAATTTGTAGGAAATGATCATGAGTGATGCAGTAAAAGAGATCGTCGATCTGGGTGATCGCTCATATTCCGTAGTTGTTGGTCACGGCGTGCTGTCGCAGACCAAGAGCATGATTCCACCTTCAGCACGACGAGTTGCGATAGTGACTCAAGAAGGAATTCCCACTAGATACATTCCAACCTTCGGTGACATTGATGTCACAACTCATGTCATCGGAGATGGGGAGAGTCATAAAACCCTCACCACTATTGAACGTCTCTGTCGTGAATTCTCTCAAGCTGGTCTCACTCGCGGTGATGTGATTGTCGCGGTAGGCGGCGGAATGGTCACTGACGTGACCGGATTCGCTGCAGCCTCGTATCACCGTGGAATACCCGTTGTGCATGTCGCTACATCGCTACTGGCGATGATCGATGCTGCTGTTGGCGGTAAGACAGGAGTCAATATTGCTGAAGGTAAAAACCTTGTCGGCGCATATTGGCAACCGCACGGCGTTGTGTGCGAAATGGATGCTCTCGACACCTTGCCTGAACGCGAGATGCGGTGCGGTCTAGGCGAAATGGCGAAGTATCACTTCATTGTCCGTGAGGACTTGAGTTCATTATCGATGGTTGATCGAATTGCGCGCTGTGTTCGCATTAAGGCTGACATCGTGTCGGCTGATGAGCGCGAAGGTGGGATCCGTGCACTTCTCAATTATGGACACACACTGGCTCATGCGTTAGAGATTGCTACCGATTTTTCTATCGCGCACGGAGAGGCTGTGGCGATCGGTTTGTTATATGCGGCTCATCTTGCGCACCGTATGGGTCGGATTGATTCCGCTCGTGTTGATCAGCATTACGAAGTTGTGCATGGTGTGTATGGCCTGCGTCATTCGCTACCGAACGGGATAACTCCGGACCAACTCATCATTGATATGGGTCGAGATAAAAAGGCCATTGATTCGATCACCTTTGTTCTTGACTCAGCGACTGGTCTTGAAGTGGTCTCTGGAATATCTAATGAAAAGATTCGTGAAGCACTCAAAGATCTCATCACTCGACTGGCGTAGCCGTGTATCGCACTGAGCGACTGGTGATGCGCGAATGGAGCATGGCAGACGTCGACCCGTTCTCTCAGATGTGTGCAGACCCGAATGTCATGAGATATTTCCCATCTGTCATGACGTACGACGAGTGTGCGGCTTTTGTTGAGCGAGTCATGCAACGTCATTTCGACGATGGTTTTGGGCTATGGGTCGTTGAGGTTGAAGGGTTATTTGCCGGATTCACCGGATTGGCTCGGGCTAACTTCGCAACCACATTCACGCCGTGTGTTGAAGTCGGCTGGCGGTTCGCACAATGGGCGTGGGGCAAGGGTTATGCCACAGAAGCTGCAAATGAAGCGCTTCGAATCGGATTCGAGGAACAAAAGATCTCGGAGATTTTCTCGTTCACTACTGAAACCAATACGCCGAGTGAGTCAGTGATGAAGCGAATCGGAATGAAGCGCAGAGCCGATCTGGATTTTGATCATCCCAACACCCCGGGATGGTGGGGTCAGTCTCACATTGTTTATTCCATCGATCAGGCGACCTGGGCAGAGTACGGTGGCTGATATGTCAATGTCGTCAATACTTCTCATACACGGCCCAAACCTGAATCTTCTCGGCACGCGCGAGCCTGAGGTGTACGGTCATGCCACCTTGGCGGATCACGTAGCGACCGTAGTGGCTACGGCATCCGGGCATGGTATTTCGGTTGAGCATATTCAGACAAATACTGAAGGCGAAATGGTGAATGCGATTCATGCAGCCAATGGCACAGCAGATGGCATCATCGTCAATGCAGGGGCATTCACTCACTACTCATGGGCTGTGCACGATGCATTGAAGTCGTATCCAGGCAATGTTATTGAAGTGCATTTGTCGAATCCTGGTGCGCGTGAGCAGTTTCGCCATGTCAGCGTTTTGGCCCCAGTCGTCAACGGAACAATCTCAGGTTTCGGTGGTCTCGGGTATGCGCTTGCCGTTGAGGCGTTGGTTGAACTAGCAGCCAAATAATGGATGTATCCGGCCGACTCTCTCGTATCAAAAGCGTTGAAGGGGCGGAATTTGTTCTTGTTCTTCGTTTAGAAGACATCCGTTGGCTTACGGGCTTTACAGGTGGTACGGCTCAATTGCTTGTTCGGCGTTCCACGCATGATGCATGGTTGCTTGTTGACGGTCGCTACTTCGATCGCGCGACAGACGAGCTAGCCGATTCGAATGCATCCGTGCACATCGAGAGAGTTGTTCCCGACATCTCAACAGATGAAATGATCGCGCGTATTGCTGGCACATCGACCGTGGCTGTTGATCCGACCCACGTAACAGCGCATTTCATGACCGTGTTGCAGAGTCATTGCACAGTGCTTGCCGAGAAAACTCAATTTGATGACCTGCGCCGTGTAAAAGATGAATCAGAGATTGCGCTTATTGCACGAGCTGCAACCATTGCAGATATCGCATTGTCGACTGTTGTGGCAGACGGCTTAATGGGCAGGTCAGAGAAACAGATCCGCAATCGTCTTGATCATCTGATGCGTGAGGGTGGGGCTGATGATGTTGCGTTTGAAACCATTGTTGCAACTGGCCCTCTCGGCGCGCGACCTCACCACGAGCCATCAGATGCAGTCGTGGAAGATGGTCACGGTGTGGTCATTGATTTCGGAGCCATGGTGCAGGGGTACAAGAGTGACATGACTCGGACAATTCGGGTCGGTGCTGTATCTGGCGAATATCAGCGCATGTTTGAGTTGGTTCTTGAGGCTGAAGCGGCAGGCATTGCATCTGTGAAGGCGGGCGTTCTTGGCGCAGCGGTGGATGCGGCAGCGAGAGCAGTGTTCCTTCGAGAGGGCGTCGACCATGAGTATGTCCACG
>Ga0209500_10000756_pt1 | contig 26559 bp, 28 predicted proteins | sample S_140212_EF_Meta_FD_187323 | JGI IMG/M metagenome (GOLD analysis project Ga0209500, IMG submission 187323) | Freshwater microbial communities from Lake Simoncouche, Canada to study carbon cycling - S_140212_EF_MetaG (SPAdes) (version 2) | ecosystem: Environmental > Aquatic > Freshwater > Lake ...
CAATCGCCAGATCACACTGCTAGCAATACACAATAAAAGCTACAAGAAGTTTTATTTTCAAGATGGTCCCAACCCTCCAGGAATTATGGAAATCGGAGTCACCGGAAAGTACATGGACGAACACAGTAACCTACATTATCTTACTGGCTTACTCAGCGTTACCGAATGGGTCAAGGCCGAGCGCACCCCCAACCCAGACCTCTACCCAGCCACTCATGCCTGGTTTCCTTATAAATGGGATTTTAGTTTCGATTCAGTTTTGCCAGAGGAACTGCGTAAATTTAGCATGAAGTCGATTGTCGAAGGCGGCCAAATAAACTTTTTTGCAAATACCTCGCAGTATAACGAAGGTGCTGTTTATGTAGTTGACTCTACCGGTAAAGATATTGGGCGTGGCTTCGCCGAGGCTGTTCAGTTTGCCAACACCGTGCCTAACTCATACGAAGTGGCAGGCATCAATAACGCCGCCGATAGAGCTTTGTTGGATATCAATTACGACAACCTATATGGGCGTCTTTCAAGTATGCTCTACGTTCTGATGCACAAAAGAGAGCTCAAAAAAGTTATGAGCCAAACCCGTGGTCTGAAGTATTTTTCGAACCCTAAAGCTAGTAAAAAATAAAAAACACCCCTCATTACAAGGGGTGTATATTGTGCTCACGAATAAAAAAGTTGTATGTCATATCAAACTCTTTGGTGTGAGCGTAAACTAGCTTTCTATTGATGACAACGGCCATGGCGCTGGTTGCACTATAGATATCGAGCTTTGCAAAAAATAGCTTTGCGATATCGTTTGGGCTCCAGCCTAGCTCGTGGTCAAAAACAACTGCTCCGACACTATCTAGGTCGATGTCATTATCTTCGAGTATCGCTAGCCGAGCAAAGTGGTACGGATCAAGCTCATACGACCCTTCGGTATCTTGAAGGTAGTCATGCATCTGCTGGTCGGTAACTCCGTGGTTGCGGCAGATGGTAGCTATATCGGCCGAGGATATACCCATGGTTAGGTAAAAAAGCTCAAAGCACTCTTCGTCTCGTGGGAAGTAATCGCTTTTTAGCTTAATCACTTTTGGCTCAATACCACGATTGCGAAAGCCTTGAGTTATTGGCCTGTAGGTTTCGGTGGGTATTTCTCCGCAAACTACAATTGTATTTTTCAATCTAGCATCCCAAATGGGTTTTGGTCATCTAGATCAAAGAAATAGCCGTACCAATAATTATACAAAATCTTGACCAAGTCATTGCCTTGTCCAGAGGATATCTGCGACGACCGGTATACGGTTGCATTGATTCTGCCAGGTGACAAATGTGGCAATCGCTCTCGCATGTACCTATCGATACACCTAGATACACTCATCCGAATGTACTCCCAGGGGTATTCATTTCGGCAGTGCTCGACAGCTACTTGAGTTATGCTGTCGTAGATCTTACCGTTTAGTATTCCGAGCATTTCTCCCCAATTGGGAAAGTACACCACCGGCTCTACATCTCGGTCAGATAACGACGCGTATAGCGGCGCGAACTCGTCGATACTAATGTCTCCTATAACAACGATCGTAGCCATTTTGAATCCTTATCTTTGGGGTACATCGGCGAACGCCGAATAGCCACTATAATGTCATATTATATTGGTTATGTCAAACTAGTAAAAATATCGTCTAGCTATTGGCATGGCTGATTTGGTTTCATGATGTGTTTTAAATAGTAAAAGGTGTATAATAAAATCTGCATCATCCGTGGTGAGTACAAGTACATAGGGGGAATAATGAACGAAGAACAGTTCACACTCGAGCGGGTTAACCGCCTACGAAATAGTGCGGGGTATCAACCCCTCAGCGAGTTGCCAAGTGGCGACCAACGAACACCTGGAAACTGCGTTGTAGCCAGGGCTCTTCACGATATCGACCCAACCGTAATGGTGTTTAAAGAAGGCATCTTTACTGACAATAAAGAGTTCGCCAAAATCATTGCCGAATCATTCGAATACAACTACGAGTTAGTTATTTGGAAGCACACCGCTAGCTATCAGTATGGCGTACCTGTGCCGGTACCAATGGGCAGCTTCATAGACAACTTCGACGAAGGACTGTATCCAGAACTCGTCTTGAGCCACTAGAAGCGGCCAACACATAAAATCAAACTATATCGTGCACCTCAATCCAGAAGTGCATGATATAAGGGGCCTTTAGTAGAGGCCCCTTTTTTTATTCATTAAGTAATATTTATTAGAGATCTATCGAAAGTTGTTCGGGCTCGGTCGGCCTTGACTCTGGCACTGGGCCTTCGCTCATTTTGGCCTCGGTAAAGATTTCGTCGGCGGTTTTTCCGCTGGCCCTTTCTACTAAAAAATTATAAATCTCGACCATCGCAAGTGTATCGAGCGCACAGTACTCTTCTAGGTCTTTTAGTACTTGGTCTTTCTCGCCAGCCTTAGTGCCATATAATACAGCATCCATCCACGACCTCTGGGCCGATCCGCCCTCTTGGATGCCGAGGTTTTTGTAGCTAAGCTCTGGCACCAGTGCCGGCAAGACTTTTTTAATGCTCGCGCTGCCACCAAATTTAGCATCAGTGTACCAGCCGTTTTTAAATGGCAACATCAAATCGTTAATACGTTTATTTAGACTTGCATAAAATTCCTTATATTCTGGTAGCATGTTGCCGAGTAATGTATTGCAGCTTTTCTCAAAGCTCATATTCCAGGTTATTATGGTGCCCTTTTCACCTATCTGGCTCTTTAGTGCTGCGCTCAAGGGCTTGGCGGGGTTGGTATTATCACTATGCAAATAACCCACGTGTTTGAGCTCAGCGCCTGGGGTATCAATCACATGTAGTGAGTACTGAAATGGCACTTGTTGGTAAGGCCTGGTGCCATCAAAGTAAGGCACCGTACTACTAAGTGTTTCATAATCAAAAAAGTACAACGGGTACTCTAGCTCTGCCAGAAATTTGCTGAGCTTTTTGGTGTCATAAATTGGCTGACCTTTTTTTAATGCTTCTAGCTGCCAGCGCTGTTGCTTGACGCTCACTAGCTCGACTGGAATATCGGCAAGCTTGGTGATGCCCTCGGCCTCAAGTAGCTGCAGGGTGTCGGTGTTGAGGCGGCACAGCTCGTAGATGCTGCCATCAGGTACTGGCACGATATTTTTATACACCTCTACCCATTCTTCTAGGCTCCCAAGCTGAGCTAGGCTTGGCGAAGGGTCAGGCATTTTAGCACTTTCCATGACTTCTATTGCTTCCTCGATATTGCGTTGAGTCTGTGGCAGCTCCCTCTTAACATCTTCGGTGACATCAACGGTTGCCACAATCTGTTTGCTATCGACCTCGCCACTACGGGTATAGCTATTGTCGACGTGCATTACATATACACTGCGCACGCGGTAGCCGCAACCCTCGAGCACAGTTACCTGAAAAGCCAAATCAACAATGTGGTCATACTTAACGCTCGTACTCGATTTGATCTCGTATAAATCCACTTCGTCCTCGCCCACCACTCGCAACACATCGCATATAAAAGTAGTTTTAAGGTGTTCAAAACGCCCCTGAAAGATTGTCTTAGTACCACCCTCTAGAGCCTGGGTGGTACGGGCTGGTAAGCTCAGGTACTCGAAGTAGCTATCAAAGCCTAGCTGAACGCCGTCGGGAAAGTGCGCCTCGGCATAGGCCTCGAAATCGTGGCCGGCATCAAACATGGCCTGCAGGTCGGCACTTACTTCTGGTAGCTTGTTCTTGTCGTACTTTTTGAGCCACAGCCAGGCCGGGTGTTTTAAGTACATCATGTATTCGGATTTGGATAAAAGCATCGGCTTACTCATAGTTTGTATTATACGCTACCTTTTAATAAGTTAATTATAATTACGCCCCAAGCACATACTCGTCGCCCTGCTTAGTGAGCTGATAGATGGTATTTTTTCGTTCCACAACAATCTTCCACCCCTGCGCTACAGCGTATTCAAATAGCTCCCTGGAAGGGTTAAAGGCAATCGCCTGCTCCACGTATTCGAGCATTGCCAAATCGCCCATCGAGTCACCAATCGCGACACTGCCCGTGTTAGTTGCATTGTGTTTTAGGGCTAGCTCTTTAATTTTATCGACCTTTCTGTCGAATTGAATAATGTCTCTCTCGCCAGTAAACTTGCCCTCAGTTACAGCCTGTATTGAGCCGGCCGAGTCGTCGAAGCCATAGTAGTTGGCCACTAGCTCTACTATGTGGCTAAAAGATCCTGACACAGCAAATAGCAAGTAGCCTTTCGTTTTTAGCTCGCGCATAAGTTCGCGCGTATAGACATACACTTGGTCTTTGTGAATTTCAAAAACAGCCCTAGCAACATTTTCAAATTCTTTAGTCGACAAGTCTTTTACAATTATTTGGTAGGCCGTTATTAGCTTGTTTTGATAGTCATCGAAGCTCTTGTCGGAGGTGCGGTTTTTCCAGACTTTCCTGGCGTCTTTAACGGCCTGATACTGTGCAGTAGATAGCCGCCCGCTCTTTGCAAATTTATCGACAATGGCATGAAATAGCTGCCACCTAATAAGCGTGCCATCAAGGTCAAAGATGGCATAGGGTCGTTTTGGCTCTTCGATACTCATAATAATCTATTATACAGCCTTAATAATAAAAACGCAGATTACGGCTAAACTAGCAAAAACTAGCTTAGAACTCAGTCATAGTTACACCTCCCCAGTATTTGCCGGGGAGGCGTATAAAATTGCTTTTGGTGATATTGGTAGTATCAGTAGCATTAGAAGCGATAAACATCACGACCGCTCTACGAGTCGGCGCTCGATACCACGAGCATAAAACTCTTCGGCGATAGCACCTATACAACGACCTCTAGCAGCCACCCACCCATCCCCAGTTCGGGCCCTGGTGTTAGCTGCCACTAGCTCGTCGTCGGTGTAACCGGTGTATCGGCCAATAAATTCATTACCCGAGTCTACCGGGTGTCTTGTACCCTTGCGTCTAGTTTTGGTTGGCTTTTTTGGCATCAGACCTCCTTTGTCATTTGGATACCAATGCGGCTACTAGTCACGGTGTTTGCCATATTTAAGGTGTTGTACACCTTTAACGAGGCGCATGTTCTCGTCGGCCAGATCAACCAATTCCTCAAGGCTCATACCTGCTTGCCACAAACTACTGCCAATCGCTGCAGTTGCACCAAGCTCGGCTAGTGATTCAAAGAATACCTCAAACTTTTGAGATAATCTCGATATAACCTCGTTAAGCCGCTGAGCTGGTGTTAGGCTCTCGTCGCTTCTGGGGTACAAATCGACAAGTATTATGAACTCATCGCCACCAGCTCTGCCTATATCAGACTCCCGCAGCGTATCGACCATCAGCTTAGCAAGCCCTTGAAGCAATTTGTCGCCTAGGGAGTGGCCTAGGGTGTCGTTAATTGTCTTGAAGTTGGTAAGGTCTATAAACAGCAGCCCTACTATGCTGTTTTCTCCTTCGGCCCAAGCAATGCGCCTTTTGGCCTGTCTTTCCCACTCATACCTGTTCCATAGCCCAGTCAATGAATCGTGTTTGGCTAGGTAGCTCTGCTCGTCGCTGAGTGCTTGCAAATTGGTTACTACCCTTCGTAGTAGGCTAGGGTCGCTAGACTCCTGGCACAGTAGCCTGCCCGTGGCACAGTAGCTGCCACAGAGTGCAGTATCTATTAGCGGGCAATTATTCTGAGCTTCGCGTACCAGTGCTAACTTCGGCTTAAGTCTTGCGAGTCGCTTTTTCACTATCATCACCTCCCTTGGTGAGCAAATTGTAGTGTAACTGAAACATACATTGGGCCTTAGTATTAAAAGGAACAACCTCTTATGGTTATCCCAATTGTAGTCCCAGCACCAGCTAGCGTCAATTTTACAAATTATAATCTCTAGTCCAAAACTATTTCTTGAATGGCATAGGCACAAACATGCTGGTGTGCTTTTTGTAGTCTGCAAAATCTGGGTTTTTAGACATCAGCTTTTCGAGCATCGGCACTCCAGAAACTTTTAGTATCAGTATGCTTATAGTTAGTGGCCCCACCACTGCCAACCAACCAAATGGCACCGCCAGCGCTATAATCCATAAGCCCCACCACTGCGACACCTCACCAAAATAGTTGGGGTGCCTAGTATACCGCCACAGCCCAGAGCGCATTAGCTGGCCCTTGCTAGAAGGCAGTTTTATAAATCTACTAAGTTGCCAGTCGCCAATCGATTCGAAACCAAACCCCACGATCCAAATAACCAAGCCGATAGCTATACTCGCCGACGCCATCGAGCTAGTATCGAAATACCGGTAGGTATTTACGACCACTACAGGGCTAACTACCAGCAGCAATAAAAAGCCTTGTAGCAAGAAAACCTGCAGGTAAGATCTAATATAAAACCATTTACCCCACTCTTTTCGCCAGATTGCATAACGCGCGTCTTCGCCACGTCCGCGGTGGCGCAAGTATATGTGCCCAGCCAGCCTAAGCGACCATATAGCCACCAGAATCGTTACTAGCAGTGCGAGGTCGAGCTTCACACCACCGAGCCAATAAGATGTAGCTGCAACCAGCAAAAAGCCCAAGCCCCAGGCAATATCGGCAATGTCATTGCGCTTTTTAATAACTGCCAGCCCAAAACACAGCGTCACATAAATAAAAACCACTGCCGCCAACAAAATATAGTTTTGCAAGAGTGGTTGTATCGAATCTGCCCCCATCGCTATTTGTTAGACGAAGTACTTAGTTACAAAAACCGCCACTGCTGAGACAGTACCTGTCAGTAGCGATCCCCATGTCAGATCAACAATAGTCACAAGTGTTGGCCACTGCTTGAGAGTAGCTTGGTTGGTGAGGTCGTAGGTACCATAGGCAGCCAGACCAAAAAGCATACCAAGCAAAAATACATTGCGGTAGTCTACGGTACCTTTAGTAGCCGGCACTACAATAATTACAGCCAAGGCTATGGCATATATCAAATAAAATATAATGGCTGGTAGCAAGTTAGGACTGGCCGCCATCAAATGCTTGAGCTGAACGCCGTAAAAACTTTTCGACATCGTGGTTAGCCAGACTCCATCAATAATGGCCATGGTTACAATAACTGCTACAAAGGCAATGAGTGTTGTTTTCATAATCATATTGTATACCATAGCATAGCCATAATCAACAAATTATTATCTTGGTACTAGGCGAGGGGTCGTGGATAGTGAGTTCTGTGCCAGCCAAGTGTTTGTGGTTGTTTATATAGACTTTTGGGGCTTTCATTGCCGTACCTCCCTCTCCCTTAAGTGTTCTCTTGCCGGCTATTTTTTTGTATTTCGACAGCGGTCGGAGCAGTATTTTATTTGCGCCCACTGCCCGCGGCTGGCCCACTTTTTGCGATTAGTAAATGGCTTTTTGCACACGGCACAGATCTTGGTTTGTTTTTTTGTATTGCTGTTCATTAAACTTATTTTTTAACCCTAAGGCCTTTAGCTTGATTTTTGCCCGAGTAGGCCGCAGCCCATCTGCCATCTAGTTTTGCTGACTCAATTTCAGCCAAACCACTTGGCTGCATTCGTTTTTCGGCAATTAGTTTTTCAGCCTTTGCGACGTTAACTTTCGACCAAACACTGCTGGGCCTTCTGTGCGTAAACCTCACTAGGTACGACTCATCATCATAAGGGTTAAGTAGGCCATCTATCCAGCCGTAACAAAGTGCAGCATCAACTGATTCAGAATAATCAACACTTGGTATTTTTGTTGCTTTTTTGTAGAAGTGCAGCCAAAAGCCGGTTGAAATCTGATGGTTTTTTGATAGCCAATTCAACAAATCTGCCCCAGTTTTGAAAGAATAAACCGGCAAGTTTTTGTGTGTAAATTCGCTGTTTAGATGCATACAAGTAATTATACATTAATTTATAATAATTTATTTCCTAACACTAAGCCTAAAAACGATATATTCTGTTATCATATTTGTATCTATGAAGCCTAAAGCAGCTAAAAACCGTCGCCCCTGGAATAGAGTCAGCCAGCAAATTTATAGCCTCTCCACGCTCGCTGCAGATGGTAAGATAAACATGAACATCGTAAGCTACGCCACAGCTGCAACTCTTAAGCCCAAGAGCTACGTGATTGCCGTTTATCGGGGTACCAAAACCCATGCTAATATTTTTGATAAGTCCGCCAAAGAGTACCTTTTGCTTCAAGGCCTTGCCAAGCCGCAGTCTAGATACATTCGCCCGCTTGGCCAAAAAAGTGGGCTTCGCTACGATAAAGCAAGGTATTTGAGCAAGCAAAATATCAGCTCTTATAATCTTGATGGCTCAGATTACGCCTATCTGCCGGCTTGTGGCTTTGTGATTGCCTGCAAGATCACTAGCAAAATAGTTTATGGCGACCACGATCTAATAACGGCCGAGGTAGTAAAGATTGTAGAAGACAACAATGCTGCCCAGCTTCTTACCACCCAAGACCTCATTGACCAAGGCATAATTTTATAATTTGCCTGATAGAATTAATACCTATCGCTGAATTTTTACAGTTACTCGCTAGCTCAGCTACCTAAGCAGGGCAAGTTTTTTTGCCTAGAGCGGCATAAAAGCCACACCAGCTAAATATGGCTTCAAAAAATGCGAACCCTGAGAAGAATAGTAGAACCGGGCTCCAGGAAGTCGTAATTGCCCACAACAACAGCCCCACGCCAATAGCTACACGCAGCAAGCGGTCGGGGGTGCCGATATTTCTGACGGCTCCACGTGTAGTGCCCTTGGCAAACTTTTTTAGTAATGCATGGTAGGCAAATCCAAAAATAAACGCCAAGATATACATAATTGCGATTAGCCCTATTCCCAAAGGCGAAAGCACGAAGCCGATTGGAGACTGGTTAAAGAAACCTTTTTTGATCTGAGGTATTAATGTGGTTGCACTTAAGCTATCGCTCAGGCCAAACTTTTCTAACTCTCCTACAACAAGTGCGTATTTGCTGTCGTTGTTGGTACTCGTTACTCGGATCTCATAATTGCCTGGCCCGGCAGCTGCCCTGTACTCGCCTCCCTTCCAGTACCTGTCAGCACCAAATGGCTCATAAAGCTGCGTCCATGCAAATGCATTACTATCCAGAATGGTAATTTGGTTGCCGTCTTTTAATACTACGACAGTTATATCTTTATTTTGGCCTGCAATATCCGGAACCAAAATACCAACATAAAGGTCAAAGTCTTGGCTAGAGCTAATAGTATATATATCTGGTACCCCTTCGAGCTTGCCGTAGTAGGCTTTTGATACCTCCGGCTCCGTTACTACCGTTAAGCGGTCTTCCACAATGCGAGGTTGGTGGGCCGATGCAACACCCGGGCGTAGCAAAAATACCAAAGCTAAAAGTGCGAGGCTAATGACTGGTAAAATTTTGCGTGTTTTTGTGCTCATAGTATATTGTTGCTTATATTTTTAATTGGCAATCAACACTATAGATGAACGGTGTTGCTACTTATGCTTATTATTCTACCACGCCGCGGGTTATTTTTTAGTTAGTTAGCTTAGCTTTCGTGATCGGTTTTTTTGCTTTTATCTTCTAGCAAGAAGAGAGTTACAAATAGTGTGATCCACCAGAATGGTACGCTAACAATAAACCAGAGTAGGAAGCTGTGTCCCTTTTGTTTGGCAACTGATGCTGGCCAGAATGCTACTAAAATACATAAAAATATCCAGAACATTAGCCAAACTATTGATAAGCTATAACCTAATATATTTAAAATCATTAAATCTACTCCTTCGTTAATTATATTTATTACTATACACCAGTACTTATTAGGTCGCCACTAGCTTTGGCGGCGGGCGGCATTTATGGCAGTATGAGTAGTATTTATTGGTTTTAGTGGAGTCGGACTAGTTTTTGGGCTACTCGCTACTTACGTCCAACTCATTTGTTACTTGCTCTTCGCTACTTGCGTTCAACTCATCTGTTACTTGCTCTTCGCTACTTGCGTTCAACTCATCTGTTACTTGCTCTAGAGTCACAGTGCTAGCCGGCTTAGTAACAGGAGCCTTATTGCTAGCTGGAGATAGCTGAAACTTTCCGGATATCTTGTCATTATCTTTACTAATATCTGGGTCGTAATAAGCATCGACGGCGATTATAGTAGTTTTATTATCGACATTAAAATTAGAGCTAAATACCGAGACTGCACCTACAGAACCGTCTTCTGCCAATTCTTTGTTGCTGAGTGTAACTTTGGCTATGATATTTTTCGAAGAAATACTTGATATCTCACTGATAAATTCGCTCGAAGAGGTTACCTTTCCATTATATTTATTTTCGCTATTTACACTAAATTTAAGTGGCAAGCCGGTATTTTTTTCTAGCCATATTCTGTAAGTAGTAGCTTGGGTTTCGTTATTAGACTGCCCAGGGGAATTGTCTTTTTGAGAATCTAGGCTTTCTTTAAGTATTTTCTTTTTAGAATCAGAAAGTTTGGTGGCATCCACAGCCTTTATCATTTCGTCTAGCATGGCGTTGAAATTGTTCTTATTAAACTTAATTTCATAGGCCCAGGCAGATTTACCTGCCACCTTCTCAGTTTTGGGGCTGGAGGTGGCTATAACTGCACCTGACTTTTTGAGCCCTATGAATCGATCTTTAAAAATCGGCAACAGCTTGTCGCGGACTGAGTTGTAATCTTCCTGTGTTATAGATTCATTAGTATCTGCTGATGTTAAGCCGGTTTTTGATAAGTCAACCGAAATCCATTTATTATCGTATTTTTTGAGTACCGACAGAGTGGCACTGAAGCCACTAGCTATATCTTGGGTATCAGCCTTTGTCAGCAGTGAATCATAAAATTTCTGAATACCTTTATATTTTACAAATAAATCAAAAGAGTTATTTTTATTAATAGTGTTGGCAGAAAGATTTATAGTAGCATTCGAGAAAGTAACATCGGCAGTATTTTCAGAACCACTACTTACTATTCTTCCAGTAGCTACTACTTTTAATGGTATATCGGTATTTTGTGAATCAACCGCTAGGCTATATGTAATATCATTTATTAACTTAATATTGGTATTTAGCGTTTCGGTAGAAATTTTTGCGATCTGATTTTGAAACCTCGAATAAACCACGTCTGCCCTTGTCCAGTAAGCGAAGTAAAATATTAGTGCAGCTATGCCAGCGGCCAGTGCTATAACACCGACAATAATAATTATTTTTTTGCCTCTTGGTGGCTTTGTATTTATTGGAGCATAGCCAGGCATTACATTCATACTATTATAGCCAGGCATTACGTTTGGTCCAGGTGCTCTAGGGTAAACCGGCTGAGGGTTAGGGATAGCATTTTGGACAGGAGTCTGGTTTGGATAGGCTGCGGGGTTCGGCATGGGGTTTTGGTAATTATTACTAGCCGGCTGAGAATTCAGGCTACCTTCTGGTATAGGGATGCCAATAGTGTTAGCTGTTTGTGGCTGTACAAGTGCAGGAGCGGGAGGCTCAGGGTAAGCAGCAACGGGAGAAGCAGGAACTGCTGGTAAAGGTGGCACAGCAACAGGAGGAGGAACAGGCGGTACAACAGCAGCAGGAGGGTCAGGAAGAGGTGGAACAGAGGCTGGGCTAGCGGGTGTAGTAGAAGCTGGCACTAAGTCTGAATTCTGATCTTGTTGATCCATCGTACTATAGTTTCCTCATTGTTATAATTATTACGCTTAATCATACCACGCGGCGGGCGGCAGTTATAGTAGAACTTATCTAGATATTTAGGTAGGCGTGTTCGGTAAAAGTCCAGGTATTGCCGAGCTCATCACTTTGCAGAATAAAACTTGTCCCGGCCGCAGGGCTAGCAGCCGAATAGAGCGACCCGAAAGAATTGAGGAAAGATGAGGCCGTTCCGCTAGTAATGTTATAGGGCGAGTCCTTGGTGGGGTCGATTGCCAGAGCATTTGAATCCTGAGGTTGACCCAAGCCGTTTACGCCAGACGGATAGCTAACCGCAGGGTTATTCGAGTAGCCGGGGCTTGGCGGGCTTGATATAATCGAAACTTCAACCCACTGCCTTTTTGCTCCCGAGTTTTCTTTGATTAACCTAATTTGGTAGATTCCGGCATCTAGGTTAGTTGTATCTGTATAATAGTCGGCAAACTTAACGATCATCCTATGAATTTTGTATTTGTTGTCAGAGGTTACTGTATTTGAATAATAAATATCCGATAGCAGTCTGTCGTAATTACCAAGCAGTATAGCAGGGCCTGTGTCGTGGTTTATGCTAGTTATTGATGAATCAAATACTGATCCGAAGGTTAGTGCATTATTTGAATTCCAAAATATAGTATTGGCTAGCCCGTGGTTAGTACCAAAAAAGTAGAAGTCATTACCATTAAAGGGCATAGGTACGAAACTGTCATCCAAAACTCCTGGTATCGGCGACGTGGCACCATAGCCAGCATCGTAGATAGCACTAAGGTCTATTTGAGTAAGTCCGGCTGTACTAGCCGAAACTATTCTGTCCGATAAAACTATCTGCGGGGATTCTACTGGAGTTGGTGCGGGGGTCGGTGTTGGAGTTGGTGTCGGGGTTGGGGTGGTAGTTTTTCGTACATAGGCTACCACAGGGTTCGTATCTGGCGTGGCAGTAGGCTCGGTGGTGTCTGGCTCTGTTTGGCTCGGTGTTGTGGGGCTAGGGTCCGGAGTGGGCGTAGCGGTTGGGCTAGAGCTATTGAACGCTCCAAATGCCACGCCAGAAATCACGGCTAGCGCCACTACTGCTATACCAATGCTAATGAGCTTGTTGTTTTTAACAAAACTCACCACACTAGCTAGCAAATTAGAAATAGGGTTATTGGGTTTAGCCATAAGTACTTAATTATCTTACCATGCGGCGGACGGCAGTTATAGTAGGCCGATGAATTTTGAGGGTTTTGGAGTGGGCTATTTATACCTTGTGACCATGATCACCAAAATTTTTATAAAGTGTGTATTTAGGTAATTTTGATAGCCCTTCATACCTAAACATCAAGTAGTTGGCACGCCGAGCTGTTTCTGAAAGTTTATATTTCTTAAGATTTTCTTTTGGCACAAAAGGGTAAAAATTTATTTCTTGTCTGGTCACCCCCCTATCCTCCCATTTAAAATTTGTAATCAATGGCGGAACAAGGTAGCCAGATTTTAGCACTTTATCCATTATTTCCCAGCCTGCTCCAAAAATAACATTTTTTGGCTTTGATTTATTTGTTTTTACCTGCGCCCTGAATGAGCAGCCCGTGCACTGCACATCATATAGGGGATAGTTTTTGGGCAATAGCATTAAGTCTTTCTTGCAATTAGGGCAAGGTATCAGTTCTATTACTTCCTGCTCACCAATATCGCCATTGGTTTTGTTACTCATACTATTCCTCACTTCCCTTCAGCATATCAACAAACCTAGTTTTTTTGCCTGCTTCCCAATCCATTATCTTTACCTTGTGCCCTTCTTTTTTTACTTCTATAGTAAACTCACGTTTTTCCTCGCCGAGCATTTCAGCTGTAAACATGCCACTACCGTCTTCTACAACTTTGTGCTTCTCTACGACACGCGTCATCGGTATAGTGTAGTTGATACCATCCATTTGGAAAATATTCCAACTGATAATTTCAGCAAATTTCTCAAGCCGATCTACCGTGAGATTTTTATGAAATTTATCAAAATAAAAATCATTCATTGTTAACAAAATATTTTCACGGGCTATTAGCAGGTTGTCGCCCTGCCACTCGTAACCATAGCAGGCTTTGAGTGCAATCTCCGCATGATACAACCAGTCTGCTTTATCGCAAGTATATTTAGTGACTTTTTGTAGTTTTCTATCTAAAAAACCAACTCTTTTGATAGTAGGTATTATTGTTTGCGTACTAGTAGTTGGATTATATCGGCCAGCTATAAACGGAGCTTCGCCGCAAGTAATCTCTAGCCATATTGATTTAACAAAATCTAACCAAGTGTGGTTTGGTGTCGATCTAAGGCTACGAGCTATTTGAGTATTCATCTTATTGACTATATGAAGCGGAGTGAACACCTCGGCTTTTTCTTTTGTGCGCCGTATCTGCTCCTCGCGACTCTTGCTGGCCCGGGGTTGAATACGGCTGCCATATAGTCCCGTTATTTGTTCTTTGAGTATTGGTTTTTTTGGTGCGTATGCGCTGTATGTTTTTATGGGCTTAAAGTACGAGTCTGTCGCCCAAATAATATTTTTACCAGTTGTTTTGTCACTTAGTAAGATATCTAAAACCCGCCCCTTAGAACGCAGTATGTTTTCGCGGATATCTATTTTAGATAAAGCCACCATATTATTCCATTGGCTTGACGCGAGTTTCAATAAAGTTTATCTCGTCGTCAGTGAGGCTATATTTTTTATAAAGCTGTTTATCGATTTCTGGTATAGATTTTAACCAGTCAATGTCAGAGCTACTTGTGAAATCTTGCACAGGAACTTTTGACCATACATCCTTAGTCTTATTATGTTGAGTAGTCTTTTTAATTCCTAGCATCGTGCGCGCAAATTTTGTCATGACATATTTTAATAGGGCCTCAGCATCGTGTTCTGACTGAAAGTTGCCCATCGAGATGAATGTAGCACTATGGCCGGTTAAAGGTTGGGCTATTAAAGGCGTAGATAGTACTTCACCGATTGCTCCAGAGCCGTTTGCGGCAGGAATGAAAACTTTATAACTATTAAAATTTTCTGGGACTCTTATATACGAAAGCTCTGCCCATTTATAAATACGTTCGTTATTTTGACGTCCATAAATTTTAATCTGCTTATCATTTTGTTTATTGTTCAAGAATATCTCTGGAACTGCATCGAAAATTCCTGAAGTTAATTGATTTCCGGACCCTTTACCGACTCTGCCTGGAATATATGGAAAATCTTCATAAGCTTTAGCAGAAAATGTATAACTAGTCACACCATAGATTAAATCCCCTATACTTTCAAAACCATGACTAACGACTTTAAGTAAAATAGATTTCAACTCATCAAAACTTGTAAACGTCTTAATTGGGCCGAAATACTGATTAGCGTCACGAAATAGTACAGCTACACCACCCTTGATATCCGTACCAGAAAAAACTTCAGATGAATTCTGATTAAAATACAAAACCTTCAGATGTTCGTCGTTCAGCATCTTAGCATTCCAACTGTAGTTTGTCGCACCTGCACCAAATAAGAATCTAGCTGGTGTAATTAGGCAGTAACGGTCAGCAATTTTACTCGCTGAATCATAGAAGTATGGGTAGACAGGCATATCTTTGCCGCCCTCCATGCTTATTTGATAGGGCGGATTACCCACGACTGCGTCAAATTTCATTTCACCCCCCCTATTAAATAGTTCATTTAACTTTTCCTTTACTCCTAGCTTAGCTTCCCCCTTAGTGTATGGCAACATGTCTAGTTGGGCGAAGTTTTTGGCACTAATTGCATGCGACTTGTCAAAACCGAAAATTAACGAATTGGTTATGGCGTGCAATACACCAGTTGGTGCAAGCCCATAAACTTGGTTCTCTAAAATGTGCTTTACACAGTCCGCATCACTATTATACTGGCTGCGGGTATTTGCGAACAGCTTTTTAACAATTTCTGTGATATAAAGCCCAGATTTCATATGTAGGTCAATAAAAGTACTATCTGAGCGTTTAAAAAGCTCGGGTGTCTGGGATTCTAGCCCATCAATCATCATTTTGACCACTTTTATAGGCGTAAATATCTGATTGGTTTTTTGGTTTGGTATTAGTTCAAAAATATCTGTATCGGTATTGAAGTAATCTGCTCGCTTCTGTTTTTCGACCACAAACTCGGCTATGGATGCATTGAACTTATAGCGGTCAAATACTCCACCAAAAGTTTTGCGTTCGCCGTCTTCTTCATAATCGAAGCCGTCGCGGAGCATGTGGAACTCAGCCTTGGTAATGCTGGTGAGGTCAATAAAGTCGGCATCGCTGATTTCTGTGTCAAAATTATCGATAGTGATGGCCTCATTGGTTGAGTTTGCCATAATAAACATCGGAATAGTCCTCGTAAAGGCACGCAAGTGGTCACGTACTTCGTCTTCTTTGGTTTTCTGGACGTTTTCTACGACGGCCTTTTCTTTCTTTTCTACCTTTTCTTGAACGATATTGAGCTCGATGATATTTGCGAGGCTTTGTTTTAGCTTATCAGCGTCCTTGATATCGGCGTTTTCGTATTCGGCAACGGCCAGCTTAATCTTGACTTCGGCTTCTTTCCGTACTTCATCAATCTCGGCATTAGTGGCTTTATATACCTCTTTGTACTTTGATATGACCGGTTCGGCTAACTCGGCAACTTTTTTCGGCAGCGTTTCGATAGTTTCTTCTGGTGTTTCATTGTTGAGGGCGTTATCTACTAGGCGTTCAATGTTGGTACGGTATATCTTTTCGCCTAGAATCACACCAATGTTTTCGTCAATCTTCGGCTGCCTATCCTGCTCTAACTTTCGTGCATCATCTAGGTCAAGTTCAGTTTTGGTAACTTCTACGCGCTTGTTTTTCTCAATTGGCATTTTATTTAAGATATCTTCTATTGCTTTAGGGAAATGAAAGACGTTTTTGATATTGTCGTTGAACAACAAGTTGGTCATAAAACGAGCTTTTACTATCTCGGTCGCGGCCAGGGCATTCGGGAAAGTTAGTACCTTTTCGGCATCAAGCTCCACCATCTGCCCATTGACGTCTTCCGAAATAACAGGGAAAAAGTTTAAGAGTTCTTTGATGTTTTGCTTGCGCTCGGCTTCAGTTATTTCACCATTTGCGGCCTTGGGATTAAGGGCGTTAGCAAATTGGTCATAGATTTCGAGTACGCGGGTTGGCGCAAAATCAAAAAGATAGGCTGATTCTTTGACCTTTAGCTCATCATTTTCATAAAATTTGTAAGGGTTCTGGGCACGAAAAGCTGCCTGCATGTATTGAGATGGTGTTTTAATGTCACTTAGCATCAGTACTGCGCTCCATTCTTTTATGGTGACACCTGTTGTTAGCTGGCCGCAAGAGAGGGTAATTGTCTTAGGGTTTTCTTTGATTGCTTTTTTGACTTTGTCGTATGATTTTTCGTTAGCAGCATAATCATCTTCTTCCTCATCAAACGACTTGCCGTCACCAGCCGCTACTACAATTTTGTAGTCTTTGAATATTTCATCTGCCTTAAGTAGTTGCTCTAGTGCTTTGACTGAGTCTACACGGTTACCAACATACCAAAAGGTGTGTCGTAGTTGGTCGCGTAGTTCTCGGCTAGAGAAAGGATATTTAGAGTTTGTAGTGAGATTCTTCAAAAATGCCTTGACGTCGTCCTCGCGAACAAATTTTTGATCTTTTGTAGCAAAAAACTCGTTTAGATCGAAGGCAAAATCACGGTTATTGTCATCGATCTCGATGCCCTCATTAACCTCATCAGCAATCATCTGAGAGATGCGATATGTGTATAGCCTTAGGCTAGGTAGGTCGGTGTGGTCGCCGGATTCATATTCTTCAAGCTCGGCTTTTTTAATTTTCTGTTCGTCCAGGTAAGTCCAGTTGAATATAGCTTCGGTTGGGAATTTGTTATTGGCAAGTGCCTTAAACGGTGTGCCAGATAGATGTAGTGTGTGTTTGCGTTTAATATTATCAAATGCACTATCGGTACGTTCTGTATCTATACCTTCGTGAGCCTCGTCTATTATGAGTATGTCCCAATCCAAATCAGCAATCCATTTTAGCTTATCATGGTCACCGCCAAAGTATTTGGACCCCTTAAGGTCCTGGAGTGATAGGAAAGTTATCGAGGGTTTCTTCATGTCTGTGGCGGTATACTCATCTCGTGTTAATGTGGGGCGGTTAGCAAGTGAAGATGTTTCAGATACAAAATGGTAGTCCTCGACAAACATTTCATAATCGTCATACCAAGAGTTAGCAATTGCCGGACGATTGGTAACTATTAAGACTTTGTGTGCATCTAGCTTCCTTGCCAGGTCATAGCTAGCAAGCGTCTTACCGAAGCGGGGCTTGGCATTCCATAGAATCTCTCCATTTTCATGTTTGCCAAAATAGACTGTAGCTTGCTCTACTGCTTGTTGCTGCTCTGTTCTTAATGTGTAGGTCAATTTGTTACTGCTATTTTGCAGTGCTGCGAAACCTTGTTCGCGAAATGTGTCAAACAATTGCTTTGATTTCTCTGGCGTGCCATTAAAGTAAAACCACTCAGTGCCTAGATCTAGCCTGTGTTCAATATTGCTTTTTTTGAGAAATTTGTGAAAAGTCTTATCGTTGAAATCTTGATGGGAATTGGCAAAAAACGCCGATGCGCTCCAACACTTGTCTGCTTTTAATTGAAATGCTGCAGTATGCGTTTGTTCATGGATTCGTTTGTCGACATCTCTACGCTCTGTATAGCCAATTTTTTGAGAACCTTCATTGGCAGCTTGCTCAGGTAACATGTAGGAATATATTTGAGGGTACACAACTTTTGTTGTTTTTATTTTTCTTGGTAGTTCGGCTGCTCCACCTTGAGGTAGATCATTCATCTCCTAGCCCCCAACATAATTCGGTAGTAGTTCTTCATCGCTTCATTATACCCCTTTTGCCCCGGCCGGCGCCAGGCGCACGGTTTTAATGACCGCTAAGCCGGGGGGCTTATTTTAAGTTCTTATCTACTATATAGGTTTTGTTATTATAAATAATTTGCTTTTCGAATTCACTTAGTTCTTCGGGCTGAAGTTTAAGATATTTAGAATTTGGTGAGTAATTACCACCTGCAAATACAACAACGAGACTGCAAAGTTTGACAGTTTCAAGAGGCGTTTCAAGCTCATTGGCACGGTAGTTCACAATAATAAGCGACATATTAGCCTGCTTGGCATTCTTTGCTAATAAGGCAATTAGTGATAAATAGTTATCGCGCTTGCTAGAAAGCGCAATATCGCTGCCTTCGATGTGCACAACAATGTGCTTAGTTTTTAACTCATCACCATTCGCGCGCTGCCGAGCAAGTTCTGCGTATTCAGCGAGCAGAGCCATAAATACATAGCCAACTCCAAAGCCATCTTCATCTACTGCATAGATACCTCGGGCTACAGTATAGCTTGCATTCAGGGTCTCTTCGGCAGGAGTTGCATTCAATATGACATAGCCCAATTCTTCTGGACTCATTTGTTCTTCAAGCTGTTTATATATGTTATTTAGCCAAAAAGTTTTGCCTGATGTCGAACCGCCAATGACCATACAAAAAGACAGATCGCTGAGTTTTGTTACTAAATCTTTTGAGGTGTTTTTTATTGTACCTAGATTGATTTGGGTATTTTGCACTGAAGTCATTATCTTCTTTCGTTAGCTTTCATTGTACTCCCTGTACTACTTTTGGCGCCAGGCGAGGTTTTAATGCGTGCACCTGTACGTTCCCGAATAGCTGCCTTAGGGCCGAAATATTCTTGAAGTGGCTACTCTGGGGTCATCAGCGAGCTGGGCGCGGTAGCGTCGTACTGAGACTCGACAAACTGCCAGTCGATAATTTGCCAGATAGCGGCGAGATAGTCCGGGCGTTTGTTGCGGTAGTCGATGTAGTAGGCGTGCTCCCAGACATCTACGGCAAGAAGTGGCTTGAGGCCGTCTTGAATAGGTGTGCCGGCGTCGTGCATAGCAAGCATTTCGAGCTTGCCGGATTTGCCAACAAACAGCCAGGCCCAGCCGCTGCCAAAATGTTTGCTGGCGATCTCACTAAACTGAGTCTTGAAGGTAGCAAAATCTGTAAAAGCTTCGTCGATGGCCTGAGCAAGCTTGCCCGATGGCGCATTGTCCTCGCCCTGCGGCGTGGTCAGGCACTGCCAATAAAAGCTGTGATTATAAGCTTGGGCGGAGTTATTGAAAATTGGGCCGGGCTCGGCCTTAACAATAACCTCTTCAATTGGCAGCTCGGCAAGATCTGTGCCCTCGATAAGGCCATTGAGATTGTCAATGTAGGCCTGGTGGTGCTTGCCGTAGTGATACTCAATAGTTTCTTGAGACATTATTGGCTCTAGGGCGTTAGTGGCGTATTTGAGCTTGGGTAGTACGAATTTTTTGATGGTATTGGCCTTTCTTTTGGTTGTTACATTGTAATACCTATATTGTACCTAGCAAATTGCAAAAAAGCCAAAAAGGGCTAGCAGGCTAGTATGATCGCCTGATTTATCACTGGCTCCGAAAACAGGTAGTTTCATAGTATATATTTTTGCACGGCGATGCGCTTCAAACCTCAAGCCGACTCGTCGGCACTATTGGACGGCGCCAGGTATTGCCCAAGCGGCAGATTGGTATTGAGTGGTAGCACAAAGCCGAAGGTCGAGCCCTTGCCGACTTCACTATGGAAGATAATTTTGCCACCCTGGTCTTCAACAACGCGCTTAACTAGGTATAGACCTAGGCCCGTGCCAGTAGGTAGGGTCTCTTTGGCATTGTCGGCACGGTAAAACTTTTTAAATAGCTTCGACTTTTGTTCATCTGGCACTCCGATGCCGTTATCGACCACGGTGTACTGGGCATTAACACTATCGTAGCGCAAAAATACATCGACCTTACCACCCTTGGTGTAATTGATGGCGTTGGTGATGAGGTTCATTACTGCCTGGCGGGTTTTGTGCTCGTCGAGGTTAATTAGTGGTGGGGCTTGCTCTGGGGCGTGATAAGTTAGCTCGACCTTGGCTTCGGCAGCCGAGGCTTTTAGGGCGCCAACCTCTTCGGCGATGATTTTATTAAAATCAGTTGGCTCGATGTCTAGATAAAACTTATTGGCCGTCATACGACTGACATCTAAAAAGTCGGCCAGTAAGCCTTTCATGACATTGGTGCGGCCGAGGGCCTTATTGACTGTCGTGGCCAGCTTTTCGTTGAGCGGACCGTAGTAACCTTGGTTCACCATACTCAGGTAGCCCTCGATGGTGGCCAGTGGCGTGCCAAGCTGGTGCGAGGCCATCGATATAAACTCGTCTTTGGTGGTATCGGCTTGCTGAAGTTTTTCGTTGGCCTCACTGAGCTGGTTGGTGGCTTTGTCGAGGTCGGCGTTTTTGATTTTCAGATCGCCGACGAGCTTATTGATATTTTGCGACATACTATTGAAGGTCTCGGCTAAATAACGCAGCTCGTCGTTAGATTTAACCTCAACGGTATAACTAAAGTCGCCCTCGGAGATTTTTTTGGTGCCAATTAACAGCTGTTTGATTGGGTCGAGCAGTTGCTTACGGAATATCAAACTAAGGGCTATAGCAAACAGCGCCGAGGATACAATAATAATCACCGAGAGCTCAATAAACGAGTTGATACCCGAATAAACACTCGAAACTGGCTCCTGAACTATTACTGCCCAGCTATTGCTAGATAGCTTGGTGGGGGTACTAACGACACTTACACCCTGCTCCGAAGTAGTAATTTTGGTTTCGAAATTGTCATTTATATAGTTTTTGACAGCATCGACGTCAGCTACTTTTTGGTTCCTCGCCAAATAGTTGCTATCAGGGTGCGCCACGAGGTTACCAAGACTATCGACCACATAGGCATAGCCACCTTTGCCGATAGTTGTCGAGAGCACCGACTGCCACAGATCGCCGATATTGTATTTGATGACGATAACTCCAAGAAAAACATCAGGGGTTATTTTGGGGCTAGCCGCCGAGCGAGTAGTTTCGTCCTGAAGTTGGCTTAGGTTGGTAGGCAATATCGGTACCGCGATGGTTATAGAGGGTTCGTTATTTTGGCCATAGCTAACAGAGCTTACAAAATACTTGCCGTCCAAAAAACCGACAGCCTTAAAAGAATCGGACGATGAGCGATCTGGCGTACTAAAATCTGAGCCGTTGGCATCGACCTTTACTACCTGCACACCCTTCGGGTCCAAAAGTATAACTTCCTGGATGCTCGCATCTTGTTTAATGAGTGCTGCGAAATCCTTGCTAGTAAGGGTGGGGTCTGATTTAGCCAGGGCCAGTAACTTCGACTCCAAAACCAGCGCTCTAATACGGTCTTCAAGAAAAATATTGACCTTATCGGCAGTACTGGTGGCAACCACCTTTTGCTTGGTTGTGGCGGCATCTAGTAGCAAGGCCCGCCCCCGGCCCACCAGAACAATACTCACTACTAGCAGTGGCAATAATGAAACGAATAAGAAAGATACCAGTACTTTCGAAGATATTTTGAGTCTGGGTAGTAATCGAATCGCCATTACGCGGCGCTATGAGTTAATCTATTCGTTGGTAAACCCACTGAAATACTTGTCGATAATACCGCTACGTGTAGCGCCTCCAACAGATTGTATTTGCTGCTTTGACTATAATTGTTGACAATAGTAAACATACTACTATAATAAAGCTTATGGATAATAATAACAACAACAACAACATCGGCAATGCCGGTGCAGGCCCCATAAGCTCAGGTCCCGTACATCAGGCTCCACAAACTAACAAAAACGGTATCAAGACTGCCTTGATTTTCGTACTTATTATTGCACTGCTCGCAGGTTCGTCTTTCGGCGCATTTTTGTATGGCAAGCAGGTTGCCAACAAAGCCAATGATAAGAAAAATGAAGAGGCAAAAGCCTACAAAAAACCGATTAACTTGCCCAAAGAAACCATTGTACTTAATGAGTGCGTACCTGGTCGCGGTAAGCAGTACATTGAAACCAAAAACATCCCCGTCGGTCCGATCTACGATGTGCGAAACAGCGAAGTAATCGCTATTGAGTACTCTCTAGGCGTGAACGGGCTCTTAAAAAATCCAGATCAGTTCTCTAAAACACTATTAGCGCTTACTACAGACAACCCAGTTGATCACTTCGATATTGTCTTGCAAAGACCGAAAGCTGGTGATACCGACCAAATGATAAGCTTAATAATGTTCGTCGTATCAAAAGACGAAGCCGCCAAGATCACCTGTGGTACAACGGCAGCAACTACCCCAGCATCAACAACTACTCCAACGACTCCAACCACTCCTGCCACCACACAATAACTAACAGCAATAAGCAGCGGATAATTACATTCGCTGCTTTTGTTATTGGTAGTAAAAAATAGCTGTCTTACTAATGTCAGGTATCAAATTGCGAGCTACTTAAGTAGCGACTTCATTTGTTTGGCAATCAGTCCGGTGGCATAGCTCGGGCTGAGGCGGTACAGACGGTTCATAAACTTGGAATCTTTGCCTGCAAAAACCTGTGCCTGGTTGGTTTCGATGGCCTTAATGACTAATTTGGCGACGTCTTTTGGCGACTGGGTCGGTATCTTGATTTTTTTGGCGGCCTCTTCGCTAATGGGCGATTTGACGCCAGAATTTTTGGTGATATTGGTACTTGTAGCCCCCGGAAACACTACCGTCACACCAACGTTGGTATCGATTAGCTCAACTTGAAGGGCTTCGGTAAGCAATTTTACAGCAGCTTTCGATGCGCCATAAACTGCCTGCCCTGGTACCGGTAAAAATCCACCCATACTAGAGATATCTACAATGTGGGCTGCGGGACGTTTGAGGAGTTCTGGCAAAAAAGCTTTTAGCATATAGAGTGTGCCATAAAAGTTAACACCCATCACTCTGTCGATTGCATCGTAGTCTAGATCGTTGATTTTTACAAAAGGCTGAATAATACCGGCATTATTGATAACGCCATCGATCTGCCCAAGCTTGGCAATAACTTCGCCCGGCAAGGCCTCGACGGCTTTTTTATCAGACACACTGAGGGCGTGGGTACTGATGTTTTTGCTATTTGAGCCTAACTCTTCTATAAGCTGCTTTAGAGTTTCTTCTTTGAGGTCTACGGCAGCAACTTTGGCGCCTTTAGCCAATAGTGCCAAGGTGATTTCTTTGCCGATGCCACTAGCTGCGCCAGTGACTACAAAAACTTTGTCTGAGATATTCATACGTAACATACTCCCTTATGCTTTGATTGTAGCACTTATAATCTTAAAAAAGGCTATTTATGTTGGGAAGGATGGTAATTCTTTTTTAACGAACCTTAAAAAACAGCAGTTATTGCAAGCGGGTATTGACCTAGGACTTAGCATTATAGTATATTTGATTTATCACCAAACCAGGCAGGCCAAAGGTTTCGACCGAAAGCTACTCCTGGTTATTTTTTTTGCTTAAATTAAGCTAAATTATCGAGGCGTATTCTGAATATTATCTTGGGGTTTAGATTGGTTATTAGGCTTGAAAGACTGCTTTGGCTGGTCTTGCGGCACAGCAGTGCTTGTCGGATTCGGAGTCGAGGTCGGAGCAGGAATAATAGCGGGTGTCGGCTTGCGCTTTCGTGCCCGTAGCTCGAGCTTACTGCGTAGCTCGCTCATTTTGACGATTTTTTTGGTATGGCTACTGAGTAACTTTGAGAACCTATCGCTTGGTACCAAAAGATTGAGTAATTTGCCTTTTTGACTCAGGTATTCGATGAGGCAATTGAAGTCGCCGTCGCCGGTAATGATGATCGCTTGGTTGTAATTGTTGTACTCAATGGCGGCGGCGTGTAAAACTAGCTCGGCATCGACATTACCCTTGACGACCTCTTTGCCGTTTTCCATATAACCGACAGTTGGCTTAAAAACCATTATAAAACCAGCCTGTTCGAGCTCGTCATAGAGGCTTTGGTTGTCGGTAACATGACCAATAAATATAAAAGCCTTGTCGATGTTGTACTTGTTTTTGAGGTACAGACGCAGCTTGCGGTGGTCGAGCTTCCAGCCCTGCGACCGGATGCCGAGGTTGAGGTTTTGGCTATCGATAAAAGCGTAATTAGGGAGGTTGGTATTCATCTTGTAGTTACTATACTACATTTGGTGAAGTTATTATAAACTGCGGGCAAATAAAATAAGCTGGTCGTTATAACCAGCTTATTAGTAATTGGATGGCATTTCGGCAATCCAGATTTTGAGTAGTTCCCAGCGTTCGGCTGGCACACCATCGATATGCCTGTCTGGAAGCTCAAGTAAGCCAGCATCGATAGCAATAGACTCGATGTCGTAATTGCGCCTAATTGACTCCAGATCGAGCGTATCGGCTATTAAAAAGCAGGCTTGCTTGGGTGTTAGTGCACCGCTGTCGCTGAGCTTAATGAGCGCTTGGTAGTACTCGACCACCAGCGTCGGGCTCTTACTTAGCTTTTCACGGGTGTAGGTCGCCCTGATGGCCTCAGAGGCCTGCAGGGCTTTATTAAAATCTCCAGACACATCGCCTCCTTTGGCTCAGTTGCTTGTGATTTGTTTTGTATGAGGTGCTGTGGGTTTCGATAGCTGTATTATATACTCTTAATTCTGTTTGTAAATAAAAACCACCCGTATTTCAGGGTGGTTAGGTGCACTCTAGCTGTTGCCAGACTGCTTAAATAATCTTCTATGCCGAAATGGCATTGATTCTATTGCCAAGTGAGAAGACTTGAGTCAAGAACTGACCGATACAATCGGTAAATCCACCATCAGCGTCTTCCTCATCGAGATGGTCACAACCCTCGTGGGGCTGATACGACATGGCATAGACCTTGAACGGGTCGATACCATGCTTGGCGTCCAGTTCCGCCTTCAATAGCTTAGCCGGGTCGACGTAGTCCTTATGACCAATTAAACCCTCCTCCCAAAGAAGCTTCTGAAAAACAGTCAGCTCAAAATGGTCGAACAGGGCAGCATAGATGTCGTGGTGACCATCTTCATCCTTTGTGTCTATCCCGGGTATGTCTGAGGTTGGGATCATGACGAATTTCGGCGGAATACTCCTAGACTGGAGCGCCTCTACCTCGTTTGCAGATGATTCCCAGTCGACTCCCTCGCCTACAAAGACGATTAAGTTGCGAACCACTTGCTCTCTTATGGCGTGGATGTCTATCATTACTTGCCTTTCTCGCAGGTCAGTGCAAACTTCTCACCTTCAGTGATCTTCTCACCGCTAGCGAGCTTACAACTGAAGGAGTTTTGTCTCTCCCTCCGTTTCTGTGTCTCACCGATCGGGCCGTAGTTCATTGCAGTAACCATAAAGGACACTAAGAGAACTGCTGATGATATGAAACTCAACGCTGACAGAATTAGATACCGGTTCCGAATGCTGGAACCGAAATCGGCCTCGTCATGAGCACGATCCCAATGTTTAGACGCTTTGTACGCTATGACGCACCCTAGTGCTAGCGAAATAACAATAAGCCAGAACATCTTTCACCTCTTAAATTCGTAGGAACATCCAAAGATTTTTTGGAAGCTATATAATAGCATAAATATGCTTAGAAGTCAATTGTAATGCTCGCTTAGGGCATTTGCTATTGCTGAGGTTTTTTTCTATCTTCTTCGGACTGTTTGGTGCTATAAACTTCTTCCGAGGTATCTTCAGCCTCTTTGTCGTGGCTAGCCTTGCTGATATTTTGTTCGGCATTGACCTTCTGGCCAGATATGCGGTTCTTATTATAAAAATTTCGTAATCTTTCTAACATTTGGTACTCCTTTTGTGATTGGTTTATATTTTTCTACTAAGGCAATTATTATTAAGACTTCAGCTGTGTAAAATATACAAATATAATTATACCACCAAGCAATAGCGATATGATAAACAATACACCCCAAAGCCGTAGTTGGTAGAAGCTACTGATTGATATAACGATCTAATAAATGCGC
>Ga0209500_10000757_pt1 | contig 26440 bp, 40 predicted proteins | sample S_140212_EF_Meta_FD_187323 | JGI IMG/M metagenome (GOLD analysis project Ga0209500, IMG submission 187323) | Freshwater microbial communities from Lake Simoncouche, Canada to study carbon cycling - S_140212_EF_MetaG (SPAdes) (version 2) | ecosystem: Environmental > Aquatic > Freshwater > Lake ...
TTATAGATAATGTTTTATGGTTTTGTAATTCTGGAAACTCTCAGTTATGCAAATGGTTACCGGGAGACAGTAATTATACTGTTGTCACCGAATTATCTGGATGGTCACGCGGAATTTTACAAATAGGTGATTATGTTCTTGTGGGGATATCTCAAGGAAAATTAACTGCCTTTCCAGAAATTACGGCTGACCCGATGGCACAACCGGGAATTGCAATAATAAATAAAAATACTGGTCAGCAAGAAGATTTTGAGCCTTTGGATGTTCAAGAAATCTTTGACATTAATATTACTGATAAGGCTTTAACATAATGAGTGTAGAACAAGATGTAGTTGATATGGTAGTGGCAATGAATTCTTTAGGTTCTCCACATACGTTTAGAAATGGAGCGGTGGTTGCAACTATTGCCGGTTTTGATTGTTATGATACTACTTTTAAAATTGATTATGCAGAAGCAACATATTTTGGTGTACCAGTATTTTTAGATTTCCCGCTGCATTGGACGGGTTTCCCGCATGACGGCGACCCGTTCGGCTTAGTGCATCGACTGATTGCTGACCTTGTGCGAACGATGGCTGGTCACTGATGCCTACATACACATGCGCTCTAGACAAGAACGTCGCAGGCTACCAAGACTTTCTGTACAAATACAGCGAAAGTTCGGAGTCTGATGTACGGACACCAGCATCACCAGACGTATACAACCTTGGCGGTGGCGGTACAGCAGAAAATCCTTGCCGCGCAACATATCGAGCAGGATATACGAGCAACAAATATCCGCCGGTTCCAGATGCGTGGGAAGGAAGCCAATGGCACACGCGCTACGACACAAGCGCCATACCTATCGGTGATACCGTCACGACTGCAACGTTAAGTCAAACCTTGACGTCTGGCGGTTCATCAGCAAGAACCGTCCAGATACACGGAATCAACTGGACCTACTCAACAAGCGTGTCAGGCGTCTCAGGAACCTATCCCGGCACGCAAGCCAGCAACTGGAAAAACCCTTCAGCATTCACTAATTCTTGTTTCAGTTTCAGCACTGGAACGGGCACAGTTTCATTGACTGGCAATGCGAACGCTCGCGCTTGGATCAACAAGGGCGGCTTCACATATTTTGTCGCCGTCGATGCGTATTTCATTTCTGGCGGCTTTCCTGATCAGGAAACCACCGCGCCCGTATATGTAACTCGTACTTATTCATCATTAACGGTAATTACAACCGCAGGGGCAACTCCAGTGAGTGCTGGCTGGGGTCTTATTTTAAAATAAATTATTTAATGTATGATAGAGAACAAGAATCGACCCCGATTAAACCGTAAATAAATTATTTGCTATACTATACAAGACAACGAAAGGAAATATAAATGTCAGAACAACCGCAACAAGAACCAACTACACTAGAATTGATTCTTCAAGAATTGCAAAATCGTATTGGTCAAGTTACTACTCAGTATGAGACCAATTTGGCAGTTCTTAAGGCACAGGCTACACAGGAAATTCAAGGCCGCGACAAGCGTATTGAAGAACTCTCACGGGCACTTGCTAATGCTGCTACGAAGAAGGAAGCAAACTAATAATCCCCGCGTCCCCTCTGGTCTGATTGCGAAAACTGAAAAAGGCTATTTCCTTGTAAAAGGGTTAAAGCGATTCAAGTTTGTGTCAGATAGGGCGCGGGATTCGTGGAGTATTAAAATAGTAGAAACATCAGAACATTCCTTGATTGATATAAAGATATCAGGGATTGTGGGTTTCCGTGATGGTACTCTTATCCGTGATATATCAAATCATAAGTTATACTTAATATCAGATAATAAAAAACGTCATGTGATAGATCCTGATGTTTTAAAAAGTTTAAATTTTACAAAAAATAATATTGTGTTAGTAAGTCATAAAGAGGCTACTACACATCAAGATGGAGAATCATTAAATGTCTACTAATAACGTAATTGTTGATACTGCTAAATTGAATGAAGCCTTGCAAAGATTAGATAAGTTATTTACGGCGGCAAGCAAGGGAACTGTTTATATTGATGGAGTTGGCGCTGGAGTAGGAACGTTCCATACTTTATTGAACGTAAATAATGCTAATGATGTAAAAATGGAAGCAACAATAATAAACATAGCCGCAAACCCCAAATACACGGGGGGGAGTAGTTATAATAAAAACTATAAGTTTAAAACTAATTTTGCACATATGCCAGTTGTAACAGCAACCTATGATGGACCGGATGATGTTTTTGTTAGGGTTAATGCCGTTGGCGGTAAAAGTGTAGATTCAATTGATGTTTATTTAAAGCAAAATGGAAAAGGCACTAATTTTAAAAGTGAGTTTAATATTCATATAATCGCTATTGGAAATTAATTGTATTCTCCAATTACTTCGTGGACAAAGAAAAACAAAAAAATAGAAAACTCTTATGTATTAATTAATGTATCAGAACACCCTAAGTCTTTCAAGGGCTGGTACTATGAACATCGACTGGTTATAGAACGCGACCTTGACAGAATTCTTGAAGACTGGGAGACTGTACACCATATCAATGAAAACAAAAAGGATAATCGATTGATTAATCTTTTCCTATGCACTAGGGCACAACACAATAAAGCCCACCAAACAAAGGATATAAATTGACAAATGATCTAAAGTACCTTGCCTGTAGTGATATTCAATTTCCGCTGCATGATGCAAGAGCAGTTGATCTGTGGCTTAAAGTTTTGAAATCGTTTAAGCCAGATATGGTTGATCTAGTTGGAGATATTGATAATGCCGACGCGACTAGTCGCTGGTCGGCGGGATCAAAGGAAGAACTATTCTATGGAGTTGATCTTAAGAATACTACACCAGAAGAACTAAAGGTAATTGCGCTAGAGCGCCTAGAGAATGATGGGTCTAAGGATTCAGCAGATTTTCTAGAAGATATTAGAAAGTCAGCCAAGAACGCTGATCTCCACCTTTTTGATGGTAATCATGGGTGGACGAGGCATGAGAGTTATTTTAACTCTAAGGCTCCTTATTTGCTGGAAGATATTACTCCAGATACTATGTATGCTCTTACTAAGAATGATGTAACTTTCCATCGTTATGATGCTTTGCCGTATAATAGGTTTAACGATATGTATGTTCATCATGGACAGGCTATCTCAAAGCATAGCGGTGAATCAGTAAAGGCTGACATGGATTCGTGGGGGGTGTCGTTGATTAGAGGTCATTCACATCGCGTCGGAGATTATCATAAGACGTATGAATTAACGGGGCAACAGTTGGAAGGCTATGAAATTGGTCATCTAATGAGTGTGTCTGCTGCTGACTATAGTAATCAAAGAAATTGGCAACAAGGATTTATTTATGGATATGTATCTAACGGAGAACATTTCCTATCTCTTGTTAAGATTAAAGATTACAGTTGTTATGTAGATGGTAAAAAGTTTTCTGCCTGATTAGGATCAGAAAATATAAGTTGTCATCGAATTGATGACATAAAGGAGATATAATGAATGTTGGTCTAGTAGTTTTTGTACTGGCTGTTGTAGTTGTTTTAGCAACATCACTGTTTAAGACAGTTGATCTTAGCACAAAGGTTAAGTCTCTGATTGCGGTTGTACTTTCAGTTGTTGCTGGATCTGTAACTGTCTGGGTTTCTCAGGGTGGAGATTTTTCAACGGCAAACGTAGTTCAATCAGTAGCCCTAGTGTATGCAGCATCACAAGTTATTTATGACTTCATCTTCAAGGGCACAAAGATTGATAATGTTCTAACTTCAATTGGCGGCTCAACGGATGCCAATACAGGTGCCTAGGAATGAATTGTTCTAAATGCAAGGGACGAGTATTTGTAGATAGAGTTTTCAGCAATGGACTTCGATCAGAATTGTTCTGCATAATGTGTGGAAAAAGATGGATGATCAGAAATGATAAGAATGGATTTGCAGCATGGCTTTACAAAAACGAAAAGGCAATGGCAAAAACAAACGCTGGAACTACTTCTATTTAAATAATGAATTGCATAAAACATTACAAATAAAAAGATCAGACAATTTACTCGTTGCTTGGAATTTTGCTCAGGATAAGCGCGTTGCCTACGTTTTGCAAGATGCATATAGTCGTAGGCAACGTGCCTATTCTGTTTCACAGGTAGCAAAAATAATTGGAAAGCATGTTGATACGATTAAAAGACATTTGCGGGCCGGGGATATAAGAAAACCTCAGGCTGTCTACTCTTTGGATGAAACTCGTAAGTTAATCAGATTTCTTTTTAACGAAGATGATATAAGAGAAATACATGATTTCTTTAAGACTGTTCATATTGGCCGTCCAAGAATTGACGGTAAAATTAATAATAGCGAACTTATTAGTGTCCCAGAACTAGAAGCCCTACTCAGGAATGAAAAGATACTGTACACTAAAAACGAAGACGGAGATTTTATACCCGTCTGGAAACAACCAGAATGGTGAGATATGACATTTGAAACAACATCATCCCAAGACGTACTGAAGTATGCCTTGGGATCTTTAAAAAGAATCTATAAGATAGCCAAGAAGAAGGAAGATACTTCCTTAATGATGGATATTACTGATAGACTGCTAATGCTATATGAAAGCATGTCGGAGACAGAGAAGAATAGAAGGCAGGTCCCAACGGGATTTGCGAGGATGCAAACATTGGAGGAAGATGATGGTTGAGTTGGAGAACAAGAAAACTACCGTTAAGGTAGACCTACAGTATGTGAGGAATCTTGGTAACTATGAGAGTATCAGGGTTTCTCTAGGTGTGGAGGATTCTCCTCGTAAGGATGAGAATGTAACCGCCGCGATGGATCGTGTCTACAAGTTTGTAGAAAATAAGTTGATTGAGAAGATGGCTGAGATTGAAGCCGAACTTAAGGGAAATAAGTGACAAAAGACTCAAGTAAACTTTGCTATGCATTACTTAATGACTACAGCAGACTATATTTTGAGAGATATAACCGTAAGCCCGTAGTCAATATCTATAAAGAAAAGTGGGCGATGGGAGATGTTATTGATAGCGTTGGTTATGACCGCGCCAAGGAACTCCTAGCCTACTATTTCAAGGTCAGTAATCCATCACACCAACTAACATGGTTCTTCTATAATTTTGATCGTCTTGATGAGATGTCGAAAAAGGTGGAAGAAGATAATGCTCGCCGTGCTAGGATTAGGCAACAGACCAAGCAAATGATGGAGGAATTGAATTGAACACCGAATCAGCAGTGATTTCAGCCGTATGCCAGCATAAGGACATCTCAGTTCTTTTGCAGGAGAACGTTGACGATCTTTTCGTTTCTCATCGTGATATCTGGGATGGACTTAAGTCTTACTACTATAAGTTTAAGTCTGTACCAGATGTTCAGGTATTGACCGATAAGTATCACAACTTTGATCCGACAGTGGTTAAGGCAGAGACTGGATATTACCTAGACCAGTTGAAGGATGAGTATCTATCTGCAAAGATTAGGAATCTTCTTCTCAGTGCTGGGGGAAGCCTTAAATCTCAGGCATCAGCCAAAGTTCTTTCTGATATTCAGTCAGAGGTTTCTAAGTTGAGCCGACTAACAAATACTGTCCGTGACCTAGATCTTACTGATTATGCTGATGCTGAGAAGCACATGATGGCTCTTCGTGAACGTTCAGATGCAATGGGCGGTTCGCCCGGTATTCGTACAGGATTTGCTGCGATGGATGCAGCATACCCTACGGGTATGGCTCCCGGTCATTTGATTGTTGCTATTGGTTGGCCGGGTCGTGGAAAGACATGGATGACTTCATATCTAGCCTGTAAGGCATGGGAGCAGGGCTACAAGCCTATGATCGTCTCCCTAGAAATGAGTCCAGAGAATATGCGCGACCGTATTTATACTATGCTAGGAAGTGGCTTATTTCGTGCTAGCGACTTTTCCCGTGGTAGTGTGAACCTTGATGATTTTGGATCATGGGCTAAGAAGAAGTTTGACGATACGCGAGGATTCATTCTTGTATCCAATGAAGGGGCGGGAGATGTTACTCCCCAGACTGTTCAGGGCAAGATTGATCAGCACCGTCCAGACCTAGTTATCTGTGACTATCATCAGTTATTTAATGATTCTAAGAAGTCTAATAGCGAGGTTGAGCGTAATCGTAATATCTCGCGTGAGTTTAAATTGATGGCGGTGAGGAATAATATTCCTATTATTGATATTACTGCTGCTACTGCTGACGATGTTTCTGATCATGATAATCCTCCTATGTTGAATCAGGTAGCGTGGTCTAAGGCTATTGAGTATGATGCTGATATGGCTTTTGCGGTGCATCGTACTCCTGACACGAATATCATTGAAATTATTAGTCGGAAGAATCGTCACGGCACAGAGTTTGGTTTCTACCTTGATTGGAATATTGATCGTGGAATCGTTTCTGAGTTGTTTGATGTTCCATAGAATATTCTACTGAACGTGTGAAGGAGATCTACGAATAATATTCGCACAGTTACTCTCCGTTGGTATAATTATACTAGAGGGAGAAAACTGAATATGAGAAAAATACATAACTTTACTATCACCGGAACGATTGGTGACGATGCCCATTTCATTAAAGCAAGAGACAACTACGAACGATTAATGCTTCAGCAGATGAGAGATAAAGGTTATGTACCTGTTCTAGATATGATGCCGCAATTTTCATTGTCTTACATTGCACAGAAAGATCAGTACGGGTTTGTTCTGATCATGTTCGGAGTATTTGTGGGTAAAGATAAAGCGAAAGCAATAGAAGGATTTTCGGATCAGAAGTTCATTCCTAGATAAGGATTAAAATGTTGGTTGATACTTATAGCCCCGCGCATGTTAAGGCTATCATTTACGGACTAGGACTAAAGATTCATGGAGAGACATACAATGATTTTCTTTGTCTATGTCCATTTCATGGAAACCGTCACACTCCATCATTCTCTGTAAGCCACACGAAGGGATTATATCTATGCTTTAATCCTTCCTGTGATGCGTCTGGAACTATTCTAGAATTAGTAAAGGAAATCTCACACAGGAACGACTTTGAAGCACTTCGGTTCATTCAGAGCGTAAAGAATGATAGGGTTGTTTCCTTTGAGGATGAACTATCGGCATTACTGGAGGATAAGCCAGAGTTCGTTCCTTTTGATCAGTCTAAGTTAGATGCAATGCATGATCATATCCTTACAGATATACATGCCAAGCAGTATCTTTTAGATCGTGGAATCAATGATGAGTCGATTGATTTTTTTAAGATTGGTTATTCTGATAAGCAAGATATGATAATCATTCCTGTTCATAGTCCTGACGGTGTTCCTGTTGGGTTAGTTGGCCGGGGAATTACAGAAAAGTCATTCAAAAACTCACGGAACCTTCCTCGCAGTAAGACAATGTTTAATTTAAATCGGGCCAAGAAGGCTTCTGATACGGTTATTGTCTGTGAATCTGCCTTCGACGCTATTCGTATTCATCAGTCAGGATTTCCTAATGTGGTTGCAACATTAGGCGGGTTCATATCAAAGGAGAACATTGCTAACCTGAATCGTTATTTTCAAACAATTATTGTTATGACAGATTTTGATGACAAGTCAAAACATGTTGCGACAAATTGCAGGAAGTGCTATCCTGAGGTTTGTAATGGACACAATCCCGGCAGAGATCTGGGAATGTCTATCGCAGGGTTTCTTAAGAATAAAAGTATCCTCTGGGCCATGAATGATTATACTAACGTATACCCTCATGGAGCGAAGGATGCTGGTGACCTAACAGATGAAGAGATTAGGCATTGTATAAAAAATGCTATGTCACATGTAGAATACTCTTCCATAAACCCTTATTAAATGGTATAATGTTAATGAGGGACATACTACAGTCCACTACATCAAACACATATAGGAGATAAAAATGGGTATCGTAAAGGGTTTAACTGCACTAAATAAGACTTTGGATAGGCCGTCAGGCGGCGGCAGCGGAGAAAAGGGTCGTTGGCTTAAGTTGGCTGACAACCAAACCGCAAAGATTAGGTTCCTTCAGGAACTTGATGATGATTCACCTCAGTATAATGAGAAGAATGGCGTAGGATTTATCGCCATTGAACACACCAACCCAATGGATTACCGTCGTAAGGCTCTATGTAGCATTGACGATCAGGGACGTTGCTATGGTTGTGAGCAGCATCGCAAGGATATGAAGGCTGGCTGGAAGGGTCGTAGCCGACTCTATATTAACATTCTTGTTGATGATGGTCAGGAAGACCCGTATGTGGCAATCATGTCACAGGGTTCTGGTCCCAAGTCTGCTACGCCAGAGATTATCCAGTATGCTGGTGAGACTGGTAGTATTACTAATGTTGTCTGGCGTCTTAAGCGCACCGGGGAACGTACTGATACTAATTACAGTATCATCCCACTTCCCACTTCAGATGCGTTGAAGGACGAGTACGAACTGTTTGATCTTGAGAAGATTGCAGTTCGTGATGTTCCTTATGCGGAGCAGGAGAATTTCTACCTTGGCCTTGATGCTGGAGCCGGTGTTGTTTCTTCAGTCTCAACATCTGACGAGTGGTAAGATAATCTAATCGATAGGTGGGAGGGCTTATTAAAGCCCTCCCATCATCATTTAAAGGAGCATTATGAATGAAATTTGGCAAGAATATTTGCATGTGCAATTTGATCCAGCACACATAATGGCGGAACTTGGATTTACATTGGTATTTGATGGAATTGTGATTGCTCTTCTGCTACCATTGTTCAGGAAGACAGTTAATAATATTAAGAACACCCTACATCGTGAACTAGACGAAGAACATGGAGTCGCCCCACATGAGTGATTTTGTCCATTTGCATGTGCATAGCCATTACTCGCTAATGGATGGTCTATGCTCACCGCACGAATTGCTTTCTGCTGCCAAGGACCTTGGTCAGAATCATATTGCAATTACTGATCATGGGACCTTATCATCACATCGTGAGATGCAGCAAGCAGCCAAGGAACTGGGAATCACGCCCATCCTTGGCGTTGAAGCCTATATTTCTGAGACAGATAGGTTTGACCGTCGTGATATTAAAGCCCGTGATGATAATACTCAGGTGTTTAATCACATTATTCTTCTGGCTAAGAATCAGGCGGGATTGAGTAATCTTCAGGAACTATCAGAATTAGCGTGGGCTGAGGGGTATTACCGTAAGCCTCGTATTGACATGGAGGTTCTGAGCGATTTTGGTGATGGCTTGATTGTTCTTTCTGGATGTATGAATGGAATGATTGCTAAGGCTATTTCTAAGGAGAATCCAGAACGTGCCCGTCTGCTTACTAAATGGTTTAAGGATCGGTTTGCTGATGATTTTTACATGGAGATTCAGCCACACAATCCTTCTGAACTTAATCATTCATTGATCAATCTAGCCGATGAATTTAAAGTGACCCCTATTGTCACATCAGATTGTCATTTTGCTACAGAGGATCAGAGAGCCATTGAAGAGGCACTGCTGATTCTATCAACTAAGCCCAACGTGTCCAAGGATTACGACTTTGATAAATCGCGGAAGATGGAAATATTTGAGAGACTAAACTATCTCTATCCTGATCGATCTATTAGTTTTCAGGACATTGACGTATACATCCAGAACCGGGTGGAGATTACTAATCATCTGGAAGCACAAGGAATTACTCGTAAGGATTTTTACGAGAGTACTCTTGAGGTTGCTAATAAGATTGGCGATTATGATTATGTAGAAAATAAGAATCTACTTCCTGTGCCGAAGAGGAATGCAGATAACAAGTTGCGTGAACTCTGCATGGAAGGATTTATTAATCGTAAGATTGATGATCAGGTTTATACAGACAGAATGAACGAGGAACTTGACATCATCAAGAAGAAGAGTTTTGCTTCATACTTTCTTGTTGTTGCTGATATGATTAACTGGGCTAAGTCTCAGGGTATTCTTGTTGGTCCCGGTCGTGGTAGTGCAGCAGGATCTCTGGTTTGTTACCTACTGGGTATTACAGAAGTTGATCCGATCAAGTATGACCTCCTGTTTGGTAGGTTTATTAATGAAGAGCGAAGCGACTTCCCTGACATTGACACCGACTTTGAGGATTCAAGGCGCGGTGAGGTTAAGGAATACCTTAGAAAAAGATTTAAGCATGTTGCATCTATCTCAACCTATCAGTATTTTAAGGATAAGGGCGTAGTTCGGGATGCTGCCAGAGTCTTTATGGTGCCTCTGCATGAGGTCAACAAGGCTCTCAAGATGGTTGATACTTTTGAAGAGTACGAGGCATCACCCAATACACTAGATTTCAGAAATACTTATCCTGAGGTAACGGATCTTGCGAATAAATTGCGTGGCCGTATTCGCGGTAGTGGTATGCACGCGGCGGGGATTGTTGTAGCCAAGGAGCCAATTAGGAACTATGCTCCAATTGAAACTCGTAAAGATCCTTCAGATTCAGTATCTGGAAGAATCCCTGTTGTTGCTTATGACATGGAGCAGGCAGCAAGTATTGGTCTGATTAAACTTGATGCTCTTGGGCTTAAGACTCTAACGGTGATCTCTAATACTCTTAGTATGATTAAGGAACGGTACGGTAAGGATATTGTTCTTACTGACGTTGCTTTGAATGATGCTAAGGTTTATCAGAACCTCTCCCTTGGATTTACTAAGGGAGTCTTTCAGGCTGAGGCAACACCCTACACTAATCTGTTGATGAAGATGGGGGTTGCAAACTTTGAGGAACTGGCCGCATCAAATGCCCTTGTGAGGCCGGGAGCCATGAATACAGTGGGCGCTAAATACATTGCCCGCAAGAAGGGTGAAGAAGTAATTACCTACGTTCACCCGATCATGCAGCCCTTCCTAGAGAATACTTATGGTGTGATCATTTATCAGGAACAGGTTATGCAAGCATGTGTCAATCTAGCAGGAATGTCTTGGGCAGATGCCGACAAGATTCGTAAGATTATTGGAAAAAAGAAGGATGTGCATGAGTTTGATATTTTCAAGGCCCAATTTGTTGAGGGTGCATCTAAGAATATCCCGGCAGAATCTGCGGAAGAGTTGTGGCACGACTTTGAAGCCCACGCAGGATATTCATTCAATCGATCACACGCCGTTGCATATTCGATGCTCGGGTACTGGACAGCGTGGCTTAAGACTTACTACCCACTTGAGTTTATGTTTGCACTGCTGAAGAGCGAGGGCGATAAGGATGCTAGAACTGATTATCTTCTAGAGGCTAAAAGACTAGGGCTTAAGGTTCTGCTTCCTCATGTTAATGAATCGGAACTTGACTTTAGCATTAAGGATAACGCAATCCGCTTTGGGCTTGCTAATATTAAATTTGTATCTGATGGCATTGGTTCAAAGATTATTGCTGCCCGACCATTTAAAGATTATGAATCTCTTGTTGAGGCATCTAAGGTCAAGGGTAGTGGAATAAATTCTAGAGCCATTGCAGCCCTAAATAAGGTCGGCGCTGCGGCGTTTGATGATAATCTTAGGACGGGGGATGAGTCAGATAACTTCTATGAGTATCTTAACATTCCCAAGTTTGATACTAAGGCTATTACTCCAGAGATTCGTTCACAGATTTCTCCGTTGATTGATTTTGAGGAGCAGGGTTGCTATGTTCTTATGGCGATGGTTAAATCAATTAAACGTGGTAAGGGCTGGGCGAGAGTAGAACTCGTTGATGATACTGGCTCTATTGGTATTTTCCATAATGAGAATACTCAAATTGAGGCTAATAACATGTATCTCTTTCTAGTTGGGGATAATAGAATTCATAGATATGTTACTATTGATGATGTAGCAGAGAAGAGAGATAATGATACATTTATCAAATATCTTCATGTCAGCCATATCCCCGCAGCCGCTGATCAGTATGGTGTTGTTGATTTTACTCCTTATCGTACTAAGCAGAATAAGATGATGGCACATATTATAATGGCTGATGGTGATAAGAAACTTACGCGAGTTATTGCGTTCCCTAAGAACTATTCTTTAGCCCTAGGTAAAATGAGGGCGGGAAGTATTTGTGAGCCAGTCATAGGAAAACTTGACGATGGCACCCTATTTGTAAAGGAAATACGATGAGCGAGCAGGAGTTTGAGGAATCTAATGTTCCTATTTCACCTGAAAGGTTGCTAGCAGCCATTCTAAAAAAGTATGAAGAGGTAGAGTTAAGCGTCGATGAGTTGCTAGATGATTATTCTAATTATCAGATTGCTATTACTCAGGAGAATTCAGACTATGTAATTTTTAGTTTAGTGGAGGGACAATATGAAGAGTCTTGATAGATGGGCTGAGGAGTTTCACACAACGGCTAAGTCGAAGGGTTTTTGGGATAACTATGATGATTCTCCTAATGAATTTATTTGCACAAAATTAGCATTAATTCATTCTGAGGTAACGGAAGTCCTAGAAGCAATTAGAAAAAACAAGGGCGAGGAAGAGATTATGTCTGAATTTGCTGACATAATTATCAGAACTCTAGACCTTTATGCTGGCCTGAATGAAAGATCCTTTGAGGAAGAAAGATCATTGGACTTTGCTGTTCAGGAAAAAGCAAAAAAGAATAATACTAGACACAAGTTACATGGAAACAACTTTTAAGATATAATATATATAATGCCGGATTCATACATACTAGAAGGAATTGAGAACGAGTACCTTCTAGTAATAAAAAGTCAAAATATAAAAGACATAATGGCGATTATAGATCGCCTAAACAGTAGCCGCCTCAAATGGATGAAAGACCTAGCGGCAGACCTAGAGAGAAGTTTGTATGACACAGGTAGCAGAGGAAATTCTAGCAAGACTAGACCCAAAGACAAGAGCGCGAGTTCAACTAGCAACGTCAGTAGACGTACAAAGACAGCAAACTCCCAGCATCGGCCTAAACCTCGCACTTAAAGGCGGGATTGGATATGGTCGTCAAGTACTAGTATGGGGTAATAAATCAGCGGGCAAGTCATCCTTCTGCCTACAAATGATTGCTAAGGCTCAAAAAGATGGAAAGACTTGTGCATGGATTGACTCAGAATCTTCCTATTCCGCTGATTGGGCAAGGAAATTGGGAGTCGATTCGGACTCTTTGATCTACTCATCTGCTAAAACAATTAATGATATGGTTGACGTTGCGGTCCAATTGATGGAAGCAGAAGTTGATATTATTGTTGTAGATTCAATCTCAGCCCTTCTACCAGCCATTTATTTTGAGAAGGATGGGCATGAACTGAAAGAACTACAAGATACCAAACAAATTGGCGCGGAAGCGAAAGATATGACTCATGCAGTCAAAATGCTTAACTACGCCAATAAAGATACGCTACTCGTTCTTATTTCTCAGCAGAGAAATCAATTTGGAAGTATGCACGCATCGCACATCCCCACCGGAGGAATGGCAGTTAAATTTTTCTCCAGTACCATTATCAAGTTATGGTCCAGCGAGGCTGAAGCAAATGCTATCAAATCTGGAGTCAGAGTTGGCGATAAGATTATTGAACAGAAAGTGGGACGACCAGTTAACTGGATTGTTGATTACAACAAAACTGGACCACCCAACCTAGGAGGTCAGTATGATTTCTATTATCAAGGGGACACGGTGGGAGTTGATTCCGTAGGTGAAGTCCTTGATGTTGCTGAAATGATGGGCATCATCCAAAAGGGAGGTGCTTGGTACACTGTGGGAGAGGAACGTTTTCAGGGTCGTGCCAAAACTGTAGAATATCTGAGGAGTAATTCAGATATTGTTAAAAAATTAGAGGAAGATATATATGCCAAATCTTGAAAGTTTTCTGGGTAAAGAGCCAGAGAAGAAAATTGACACTAGCCGCTGGGACATTCTATATGGATTGTATGGTTGTCAGCATTGTCCAGAAGATGTTGATGTTGCATATTTTAATGAAGAGACTATGACCATGATCTGGACATGCAGCGAAAATCATGAATCGAAATTAGAAATTGTCTGAGGCCGCAGAGATAAAGAGGGACGGTGCGAAGGGCCAGAAGAACTCTGGAAGAGGTCAATATCAAAAGGGTGATGCAATCATGCCCCCTTTTCTTGTTGACTATAAGGAGGCTTCTAGGTCTTTTAATCTTAATAAGAATGTATGGGCTAAAATCTGTACTGACACCTTTAAAGTTTCTCGTAACCTATATCCTTGTCTGAAGATAATCATTGGCGACGGTAACGAAAAGGTAAGACTAGCAATAATTGAATGGGCTTATTTGGAAGATCTAATTAAGAATCAGGCGGTGCCGGATGATGGAAAATAATATATTTGAATCGATTAGTGAAGTGTCAGAATTTAATCAATTGTCTAAGTATATGAATGATCCTGACCTTGACGAGGCATTGTCACTTGTGATAAAATTAATTAGCAAGCCTGATGTTCCTTCTATCAAAGCGCCGGAATTAATTGTTAGGTTACAGGCTATGAGTGCAAAGTTTTCAATGCAAAAAAGATACTACATGACCTTTGAAAAAGGTGTAGAGGCTTCTATAAAAAAGAATACTTACGCATCTGCCTCAGATGCAATTGATAAAGTTGTTGACAGTCTAAAATATATTGCTAGATATGGAGCCTAATGAGTAACAAGAGCATTATTGGAAGTCTAAAATTTCAAAAGCCACCGGAGGGTGGTTTTGACCCAAACCAATTTGCACAAGAAGTTGAAGAAAGTTATTTAAAACAACGGAGAGAAAATGCTTTTACTCAAAAAAAGACTTTCAGTCCCAGCAGCATTGGATACGGTCACGGCAATTGTCCTAGGTATTGGTATTACGCCTTCAACGGAGCGTATTTCGTTGAGACAACGACAGCGCAAGGCTTGGCGAATATGCAAAACGGTAGTGCAGCACATGACCGCATACAAAAGGTTATAGGTGGCATTGATCGTTCTGTTGACTTTGAGGTTGAGGTCAAGAATGAAGATCCTCCCATTCGTGGATACATTGATGGTGTGATGGATTGGGATGGCGAAGAGACTATCATTGAAATAAAGACGGCTAAGGAAGAGGTCTACGCCATTCGTCAGAGCAGTATGAAGCCTTCAGGAAATCATCTCCTGCAACTTTTGATCTACATGAAAATTCGTAAGGCTTCTCAGGGCGTATTCCTCTATGAGAATAAGAATACTCAGGAACTTTGTCTGATTCCAATTAGAGTTAACGAGAGATATATTGGGGTTATTGATGAGTTGTTTACTTGGATGAGAGAAACTTATGCAGCCTATGAGGCTGGTCAACTTCCTAAGAGGGTTGCTACTAAGAGTACTCCTATGTGTAAGGGTTGTCCTGTAAGGGATACTTGCTGGACGGATAAAGCAGATGCTGGTGTTATTGATATTATTAAATATGAGCCGCCTAAGTGAAGACCCTTGTATGTGCTTACTCAGAATGTAATAAAGAGTTCAGTCCTCAAACTCATAATCAAAAATATTGTTCAGATGTTTGTTGCCGTATATCTACTAATCTTAAGATTAGGGAAAAATATTATGAGAATAAGGAACGGCTGAACGGTAAGAAAAGGTATTGTTCTGAGCGCGGGTGTAAAAATCTTCTTAGTAGATATAACGGAGATAATCGCTGTCAGACTTGTGAGTCTAAGATAGAATCAAATAAAAGAAATTCATTGTTGGGGATGTTTAAAAATGTCTCTGGCTAAACTTAGGAAAATTAAAGCAGATAGGATTTTAGGTGTTGATGCCAGCACAAACAGTATTGCGTTTTGCATCTTTGAAGGAAAGGTTCCTGTTTCTTACGGTGAAATCTTTTTTGACGGTGCAGATATTTATGAGCGGGTTCTTGACGCTAAGAATAAAACCAAGGCGCTTAGTGAGATTGGCTTGCTTGCTGCTGATTTTATGGCTTTGGAGGCTGGGGTTGTTGTTAGATCAACACATGTGGGCATAAAGATGGCCTATGTTTTTGGGGCTATTATGGGAGAGATTCTTGATGATAGTATGAAGGTTGTAGAAGTTCATCCGATTACTTGGCAATCATATATTGGTAATAAGAATTTCACTAAGGTTGAGAAGCAGGCGGTTAAGGATGAATTTCCCGGTAAGTCTGATAACTGGTACAAGGGTCAGATTCGTAAGATAAGGAAACAAAGAACGCTAGATTTTGCTAGGTCATTAGGCGTAAAGACTGATAGTGATAATGTTTCTGATGCCGTAGGCATTGCTTGGTATGCGGTTCATAAAATTGCGGGAGAGTCATGAAGTTATATGAATCCCGTGATTGGTTATATAAAAGATATGTAATTGAAAAACATAGTATAATTAAGATGGCTAAAGAAGCAGGATGTAGTCATATGACTATTCAACGCGCCCTTGAGAAGAATGGGATAATTAAGAAAAAATGAAAAAAGTATTAATAACAGGGATTACTGGTCAAGATGGTTCGTATTTAGCAGAACTACTTCTTGAAAAAGGCTATGAGGTTCATGGGCTAAAGCGCAGATTGTCAGCAGACAATAACTATAGGATTGCTAACATAATTGATGATATTCAACTTCATACTGGTGATCTGGCTGATAGTCTAAATATACTTAATGTTGTCAAAAAAATTGAACCAGATGAAATTTATAACCTCGCGGCTCAGAGTCATGTAAGTGTATCATTCGAAAATCCAGAATATACCGCCAATGTGGATGCGTTAGGACCGGGAAGAATCTTAGAGTCCATCCGCTCTCTTGACCTTATTGAGAAGACAAAGTTTTATCAAGCAAGCACATCTGAAATGTTTGGCCTAGTTCAGGGTGAGATTCAATCAGAAAACACTCCATTCTACCCAAGATCCCCCTATGGGGTGTCTAAATTATATGCTCATTGGATTACTAAAAATTATAGAGAGTCATATGATATGTTCGCATGTAGCGGTATTCTATTTAATCATGAATCGCCTCGTCGTGGACTGGATTTTGTGACTAAAAAAATTGTAAATGGTATATATAACATTCATGCTGGAACCCAAGAAGTTCTTTATTTAGGAAACTTAGATTCATCTAGGGATTGGGGTCATGCAAAAGATTTTGTACGAGCGATGTGGATGATCTTGCAACATGAAAAAGCAACTGATTTTGTTGTTGGGACAGGTAGCCCACATTCTATTAGAGATTTTGTAGAAAAAAGTGGAGAATTCTTTGGAATGAAAATTGAATGGTCGGGATCTGGCGTTGATGAAATTGGTACTGATAAAATTACTGGCAAGATAGTCGTGCGAGTTGCTACAAAATTTTTTAGACCAGTAGAAACAACAACATTGCGTGCTGATTATTCATTAGCCAATTCTGAATTAGGTTGGAAGCCGATGATTGATTTTGAACAATTGGTAGAAGATATGTGTATCAATGAAACTGGTTCGGTGACAAAATGAAACGGGCATTAGTCTTAGGCGCTGGAGGGTTTATAGGAAGTCATATGGTGAAAAAATTAAAATCAGAGGGTTATTGGGTTCGTGGAGTTGATTTAAAACTTCCAGAGTTTTCTGATTCTGAGGCTGACGAATTTATAATTGCTGATCTTCGCAATCAGGATATTGCTATTCGTGTGGTAGCATTCATGGGAGAACTTGGAAATTTTTATGGAAATATTTCAGAAAAATTATGGAAACCATTCGATGAAGTATATCAATTTGCGGCAGACATGGGCGGCGCTGGGTATATTCTTAGTGGTGAACACGATGCTGATGTTATGCATAACTCTGCGATTATCAATTTAAATATTTTAAATGCTATAAAAAGATTGAATGATTTGACTGGAACTAACATCACAAAAATTTTTTATAGCAGCAGCGCCTGTGTATATCCAGAATTTAATCAAAATGACCCGAACAATCCAAACTGTGAAGAGTCTTCTGCATATCCAGCAGAGCCAGATTCTGAATATGGTTGGGAAAAACTTTTTAGTGAAAGACTTTATTTTTCCTATAATAGGAATTATGGAATTCCAGTTAGAGTTGCTAGGTTCCATAATATTTTTGGTCCACACGGAACATGGCGCGGTGGAAAAGAAAAGTCACCCGCCGCTATTTGTCGCAAAATTTCAGAGGTCGAATCTGGGGGAACAATTGAAATATGGGGCGACGGTGAGCAAACCAGATCATTCCTGTTCATTGATGAATGCATTGAGGCTGTTAGAAGATTAATGAATTCTGAATTTTCTGGTCCAGTTAATATAGGTTCTGAAGAAATGGTAACAATTAATCAATTAGTTGCAATCGCCGCACAGGCAGCGGGTAAAACTGTGAACATAAATCATATTGATGGACCATTGGGTGTTCGCGGAAGAAACTCCGATAATCGCTTGATTAGAGAAAAACTTGGGTGGGACTATGAGCAACCACTCGCTATAGGAATAGCAAAAACTTATGATTGGATTAATGATCAAAAATGAAAATATTGTTTACTAATCACAGCCAACAACAATGTGGTGTTTATCAATACGGTGCAAGGACAGCGAAAATCCTTGAGTCTGATCCAAGGTTTCTAACTTTGTATGTTGAGGTTGATAATCCAGAACAGTTGTATTCGGAAGTAGCACAGTTTGAGCCAGATGTAATTCTAATGAACTGGGCTCTCGGAACACAATCATGGTTGTCGGCTGAGATTCTTGACAACATAAACTGTAAAAAAGTTATTTTTTATCATGATGATTTCAATGATCATCTTCGTACATTCAAAGCCGATGCTTTTATTGTGGGAAGTCAGGATGAGGAAGACCCTTCTAGGCCAGTTGAGAATAAATATTACATACTCCCTAGACCAATTGTTGAACGTGATGTTATTGTAAAAGACCGTGGCGATATAATTTCGGTGGGAAGTTTTGGTACAGGTTCAACTCGTAAGGGATTTCAAGATGTAGTTTCTAGGGTATGTGCTGAATATGATGAGGCAATAATTAATTTCCATATAACTGGAGCCTATTTTGACTACACCAATGGAGCCACAGCGCTTGCTGTGTCAGATTTGTGTCGTCAGCATGTAACAAAGCCGGGGGTTCAGTTAAACATAACTAATGATTTTATTACAGATGAAGAACTTGCTCTCAGGTTACAACAAAACGATATAAATATTTTCATGTATAATCATGAGGTTCCAAGTTTTGCTGGCATTGCATCATCATTAGATTTTCCTGTAGGATGGGGTGGACCCATTGCAACTAATGGAAATATAATGTTCAGACATGTACTGAAAGATTATCCAGAGATTAACCTTGACAATCATTCTATAGAAGAGGTTCTTTCGCTCGGAAATAAAGTTTCATTAGAGTTGCGCGATCAATGGAGTAATAAAAACTTGAGAGATAAAATGTATCAGATACTACAGGAGGTTTGATGGATACGATAGGAAATTTAATTGACAAATTGTCGATTGTAAATCTTAGAATTTGGATGACAGAGGATGTAAAGCGTGATCCTAATGCCACTGATAAAAAAATTGCTGACGCCACTAGGCTTACTAATATATGTAATTCACAAAGAAATGATCTTATTCAAGAAATTGATGAAACTTTGAACGATATGGTTCGTAATGGAACGTTGCAAAAGTTATATGGACAAGGTTCTACTAAAATGTATGGTAAGCAATAATGTCTGATATAGTATTTTTAAATCATTATAAATCTCAATGTGGCATACATGAGATTGGCAAAAGAATTCACGGCCTTCTTTGGCAGGGCGGGCTAGAAACAGAATACATAGAAGTTCCTGTAGATGGAATGACGGAATATATAGTAAGAATATCTGAAAGTAATCCTTCAAAGATTATTTATAACTACTACCCCGGCACCATGACATTCTTAAACAAGAGTGTGATGAACAACTTTCCGCATATCAAACACTACGGGGTCATACATGACCCCCTTGACCCCCCATTCGTAGCATCGGTTGAGGATATGTTTGATGCTTGGATCATTCATGATCAAACAAATCCAATACCATCGGATAAAAAATTTACAACTTTTAGGCCAATTCCTAGGTATGAGCGTAAAGAATTTAACTCAGACAGGATTAGCATTGGTAGTCATGGTTTTAATTGTTCACCTTGGAAAATGTTCGGAAAAATAATAAGAGTTATCCAAAACGAGTTTAATGAAGTTGATATTAACATCAATATCCCCAAGGCTTCTTTTGCCACAGAGGCACAGAATAATTTTCATCAAATTTCAGAATGGCATCAATCAATCAATAAACCCGGTGTCAATCTAAATATAACTAATGATTATTTTGAAACAGAAAATGATTTGATAGAGTTTCTTAATAAGAATGACATGAATGCATATTTTTACAACCCTCCCGGCCCATATGTTGGGGTCGGTGGCAGCGCAGATTTAGCGGTAGCATCACAATCAAGTCTAGTCGTAAATGATACATATATGTATAAGCATTTTCATGAAGCCTTAGGGTTCTATAACGAAGAAGTTGGAATCAAAAATTTTCTAAAAAATAAAGATAAAGTGCAAAAATTATATGAAGAATGGTCACCGCAGGCACTGGCGGAAGATTATAAAAAGATGATTTCATGAAAGTATTAATAGTAAATAACTACCAAGAACATTGTGGAATATATCAGCATGGTAAGAGGATGGCGGAAGTATTTATTACAGACTCACGATATGACACAAAGTACCTTGAGGCAGCAACAGAAGATTCATTTGCAAATACTGTTAATGAATATTTGCCAGATGTTATTTTTTACAATTGGAACGCCTCCACGTTGCCGTGGCTTACACCTCAGGTTACCTATTCAGTGAAGGCAAAACAATTATTCTTTTTCCATGAATTTGATATGCCACATACATATAATTATGATGCCATCGTAATGGCAAATATGTCTGAGAATATAATTGCAAAAACATATGGATTGCCTAGGGTTTTATTCGAATATGATCTTCCAGAAATTAAAAAAAATGATATCATTAATGTTGGAAGTTTTGGATTTGGATTTTTCAATAAAGGATTTGAAAGATTGTGCCAAAGAGTCACTGACGAATTTGATCAGGCTGTAATCAACCTTCACATTACGTCATCATTTTTTGGTGATCCTCACGGTTCTTTAATGAGAGAAATATCGGAAAGATGTATAAACAATTTTAATTCAAATTCAATTCGCGTAAACGTAACAAATAATTTTATGTCCGATGAAGAGTTAGTTCGTTTCTTGAATAAGAACGATATTAATATGTTCTTGTATGATTATGAAGCAAACCGTGGAATGTCCTCTGCAACAGACTATGCTATAAGCGCAGGTAGGCCATTCGGAACAAGCAATTCATCTATGTTCGACCATATAAATGAATTGTTTCCACAAATAAATGCAGATAACAACTCTATAAAAGAAATATTGGAATTCGGAACGGCTCCTTCTGAATACTTCAAGTCACAATGGAGCAATCAAAAACTTAAAAATAAGTTTTATTATATTTTGAAGGAAGTAACCAAATGAAAGAAATATTTACGTTGGGCAATCTATACGTTTCAGATTTTATTGCTGAAGGTGAACCGCCTCGCGGTGGTCAGGTAGAAATGAAATTGGTCTGGGATGAATCCCGTAACGCTCCCCGATTAGAAGAAATTACACCTCCAGAATTTATGTACGGTCAATATTGGTATCGATCTGGAACAAATTTTACCATGACTAATGAATTGGCCGGTATTGTAGAATCTGTTAAGTCTGTTTACAAATTAAAGGATGGATCGGTATGGTTAGATATTGCTTGTAATGATGGAACACTTTTAAGTTTCGTTCCAAAAACTTGTCAGCGTGTGGGCATCGATCCGGTTGATGATTCGTATGTTGCTGAATCTATCAAGCACGCAGATGTTATTGTTCAAGATTATTTTAATGCTTCGGCATATAATAATCGGGTGTTGGATAAGGCTAGCGTTGTTACGATTATTGCAATGTTCTATGACTTAGAAGACCCTGAAGCATTTCTTGGTGATGTATATTCTGTCATGGAAGACGACGGGCTGCTTGTTGTTCAAATGAGTTATACTCCATTAATGATTAACCAAATGGCGTTTGATAATATTTGCCATGAACATCTTTACTATCATTCTCTAGAATCAATTCGTGGGATTTTTGAACGTGGTGGGTTTAAGATTGTTGATACTCAACTTAACGATATTAATGGTGGATCCTTTAGAGTTTATGCCATGAAAGATGTTGGTGACGAGAAAAAGTTTGGAACTCAACCCTATCGGGATGTTTGTGCAGCCAGAGTAAATTCTTTGCTTGCCTACGAACGTGAAAACAATTATAATACTCCAGAGGTATGGGGTCCATTTTATGAGAACCTGCAAGCCTTAAAGAAAGAAACATATGATTTTATTGTTTCAGAAAAGGCTAAAGGAAAGAAAATTTGGGGCTACGGAGCGTCAACTAAGGGGAACACCCTTCTTCAATACTTTGGCCTTGATCATACATTGATTGATGGTATTGCAGAGCGTAGTCCTTATAAGTTTGGGTTGAAAACCATAGGAACAGAGATTCCAATTTTTTCTGAAGAAGAAATGCGAGCGGCCAATCCTGACTACCTCTTAGTTTTACCTTGGCATTTCATCAATGAATTCGTTCAAAGGGAACAGGAATATCTTAAGGCCGGTGGAAAGTTTATTGTTCCATGCCCTAAGTTTGAAATAATTGGAGCATAATGATTGATAAAGTAGTGTTCTTCAATACTTGGCATTTTGGTGATTTGCATAGCAATAAAGAGTATGTAAGGCAATTTGTAGAAGAATTTCAAAAACATAACATTGAAATATGTTATGCGACCGCAGTCTCTACAAGGGCCGTCAATCTTCCAATTGCCGCTCACAGCATTTATGATTACCCGTATCTTTTAGGAAATCCAGTATCATATTTTGACGCTTCTTCCCGAACTATGTACATAAATACTTGGATTGGACATTACTTAGTAATGAATTCGCATAATTTCTCTACGCAGAAAGACATGTGGAAAGATATTTCTTATAGAGTTTTGATGGGTTCTGATGGGTTGATCAATATACAGATTCGTGATGATGTTATATCATATGTGTCTCAAATAGATGTTGATCTATTAGAAAAAATAAAAATTCCAGAAGGAACAAAAATTTTATTATGTAATGATATACCAATTTCTGGTCAATCTCATAACGGGAATTGGAAAACAGCAATAAACAAATTGGCCGATGAATTTAAAGATATAAAATTTATTTGTACTAATACATTCAATACAAGTTTAAACAATGTCATTTTTACAAATGATTTAACAAATAGGGAATTAATTATTTGTGATCTTCCAGAAATAGGATATTTATCTGAATCTTGTAATTTTATTATAACTAATTCATCAGGACCGGGAACATTTTCTATGACTAGGAATAATTTTAATGATCCTAAAAAGACAATCATTGCATTTGTTATAGGAGAGGGAAATACTTTCTGGAACGGGGTAGAGAATATTTCAGCAGATGTTTCTTGGTATAATGTATTTGATGATGAGAGTGTCTATAATATCATTAAGGATAAGATAAATGACAAAATTCTCAATTATAGCCGTTGATTATGAACATCATGTCAATAGATTTGCAATGCGTCAAGGATTGTCCAGTTTGGCTGGACAATCATTCAAAGATTACGAATTAATTATTGTTCATGATGGACCTAAGAATATTCCCTATGAAACAGAGTTTGATTTTAGTATATTCCCAAAAGTTAGATTTATGAATAATCCCGTTCATGTCGGTGACTGGGGTCATACGGGCAGAGATTTAGGTATGAGAAGCGCAACCGGAGACTACCTTTTCCATTTGAATATAGATAATTATCTCTACCCACAATGTTTAGAAAGAATCTCGCAAAAAATTGATGAGACACAATCTCAAGTAATTATATATTCTATTATTCATTATAAAGCAACGGGAGGACCGAATAAATTTACTGGATTGCCCCCCGTGCATTGCATGATTGATGCCATGCAATTAGTTGCTCATAGAGACGTGTGGGAAAATGTCAACTATTGGTATACTAGGGAAGGCACTAGTGACGGTATTATCTATGAAGAAATCTGTAAGAGATATCCTTACGTTCATATCGATGAAGTATTGGCAGAAAACTATTAATGAACCTCGCCCTTATTGTTCCAGTCCTTAGCAGATTTGATTTGCTAGCACAACTAATTAGATCAGTTGATGTACCCGTTAGACCAATTATTATTGATAACTGGAACGAAAATAAGGGCGTCGCTGCGTCATGGAATATTGGAATTGATATAGCCAAGAGCGAGGGATATCGGTATGCTATTATTGCTAATGATGATTCTTTTTTTCTACCCGGCACTATAGATAAACTTTATGCTGGTATCAGATTGCATCAGGGAGTTTTAATATCTCCCAACCCCAATGGAGCATTCCATCCGAATGGGATAGTTTCTGGCGCAGACTTTTTTAATTTTATGATTGATATTCCTCAACTTTTAGAAAAATGTGGGACGTTTGACGAAAACTTTTCTCCAGCCTATTTTGAAGATAACGACATGCACCGAAGAATTATTCTATCTGGAGCAGAGTCTTATATTCATACGGAAGCAGTAGCACATCATCATGGATCACAAACTCAGTATGCTGATAGGAATAATCCTGTGGTCCCGCCTCATCAGTTTGAAAATAATCGTAGGTATTTTGTAGAAAAATGGGGCGGCTTGCCGGGCCAAGAAGTTTGCACAACTCCATATGGGAGTCCGAACCACACTATTAGGGATTGGGATAGAAGATGAAATTATACGACAAAGAAGTTCAACCCTGCTTTGATGATATATTATTGGTTCCACAATCTTCAGATATAATCAGCAGGAAAGATATTAATCTAACAATGTCTATTGGGCATGAAAATCGTAGTATTGAACTTTATTTACCCATAGTCGCTGCTCCAATGGATACGGTATGCGAATCTGACATGGCAATGGAAATTGCTGCACATGGTGGACTTGGAATTATTCATCGTTATATGAATCAGAACGATCAGAAGCATCAGGCGTTTGCTGTTGCAAAAAAGGGATACGCAGTCGGAGCAGCAGTAGGAAGCCTTGGCAATGACAGTGGTTTGTTAGACAGGGTTGAATCATTAATTATTTCAGGAACAAAAGTTATTTTAGTAGATACTGCCAACGGGCATAGTATCTTTGCCGTAGAAACTGTTAGACAAATTAGGAAAATTTTCCCAGACATTCACATTATGGCTGGCAACGTATCTACTTGGGACGGATTTTTAGCACTCTCCCTTGCAGGAGCAGACTCCATTCGTGTAGGAATTGGTGGGGGAGCCTGTTGTACCACAAGAATTGTTACTGGTCATGGGATGCCGACGCTTGCGTCTATAATGAATATTTATGCTATGCAGGAAAGGCTTGAACTGCCAACATCAATAGTTGCTGATGGCGGTATAAGAAATTCTGGAGACATGGTAAAGTCGTTTGCGGCAGGAGCCGATGCTGTGATGATAGGATCATTGCTAGCAGGACATGATCAGTCACCCGGCAAGACTATCCTAATAAATGGGAAGCAGCATAAGCAATTGAGGGGTATGGCTTCACGGGAGGCTCAGTACGACTGGAAGAATAGTTCTTCCGTAGTAGAGGGTGCTGCTGTTGACATAGAATATCGTGGAGATGTATCTGAAACTATCGATACGCTACGCGGTGGAATCTCAAGTGGGTGTTCGTATTCTGGAGTTAATAAACTTTCAGATCTTCAATTTGTTTCACAATACATTACCGTTGGATCTAATAGCGTAGAGGAGAATAGGCCACATGCCCTTTAAACAAGAATTTCTTGTGACCCCAATCGATACAAGGAATAAGACAGAGGAAGAAATTTTATTAGTATGTGAAGAGATGTCTCAGTTTTTAATTGACAAGAACAGGGCGTACGGCAACTCCGCCCTTGACCCAGTTAGGATTTTCTCAAATTCTGATAATGTAGAACAACTAAAGGTAAGAATAGACGATAAACTGAGTAGATTTGCACGCGGAAAAGACTTTCCCGGTGATAATGACATTGATGACTTAATCGGCTATCTGGTATTATTGAAAGTAGCAACTAGAAATAACTGGAGGTAATATGCCAACCTATACATTTTCTTGTGTTTCATGTGAAAATGAATTTGATGAGAATACTCCCTACGAGAATATTGAAAATATAATGTGTGACAAGTGCGGATACAGGACTAAAAGGTTGTATAACTTTCAAGGACTAACATGGGCACCTACAGCAGGAGGATATAGATGAATAAGCGCAATCGATCTAGGGTAATGACCGGCCCGTTTGAGAACAATGATTCTATTAATGTGTACTATGAGTTGGAGTTTGGCAGGGACATTATTAAGCCGGGGGATAAGATTAAGTTTAAGAATAATCATGGGCTATTTGTTTTTCATAAATGG
>Ga0209500_10000758_pt1 | contig 26421 bp, 78 predicted proteins | sample S_140212_EF_Meta_FD_187323 | JGI IMG/M metagenome (GOLD analysis project Ga0209500, IMG submission 187323) | Freshwater microbial communities from Lake Simoncouche, Canada to study carbon cycling - S_140212_EF_MetaG (SPAdes) (version 2) | ecosystem: Environmental > Aquatic > Freshwater > Lake ...
TGGAGTTTCTTGTATTGGCTTTTGGATAGCCAGTTTGTGAACCGCCACAGCACTACTTGCAAACTTCACATAGGTATGATACTATATACATTGTCTAGGAGGTTTTAGACACTGGTATTCAAGACTCGGGTTCAATTCCCAAATTCTTCATTATCTGGGGAATAACTGGTTTTCGATTGGGTAAAAAGACTAAAGCTGTTGAGAAGACACTAAACACAACAGGCAATAACATTGTCGCTTTCTCTAGACAAGCAATCGCTGCTTGATTGATGATGAGAATGGGGTTAGATTAGCCTTATCAACCAAATAATCACAAAAGAGGTGGAAGTCCTCTTTTTCATTTATATACCACCCTTACATAATGAAGCAAAAGCAAATTCTAATCTGGAGAAATGATTTAAAGGTTCGTAAAGGTAAGTTTGCAGCACAACTCGCTCACGCTTCACTTAAAGCAACTTTAGATAATCTAGAGCATCCAAATGTAAAGCAATGGTTGGATGAGCTATTTACCAAAATTGTAGTTCGTGTGGAAAGTGAGAAAGAACTTTTTGAAGTCTTAAATAAAGCCAAAGCTGCTGGGCTTATCACTGCACTCATTACAGATTCTGGGCTTACTGAATTTAATGGAGTTTCAACAAATACTTGCATTGCAGTTGGACCTGCAACTCAAGAAGAACTTGAACCCATCACAGGACATTTGAGTTTACTTTAATGTAGTAAACAATGACACTCCTTAGACTGTCCCCATACCCAACCAAAGTCCCTAAGCCCGTCTTATAATACAACTGACCTTTGAACTAAAAATTATGGATGAAGATGAATATATTGCTCTGGCCTTGGCACTGGGGTTTAGTTTTGGTTGCATAGGAGTAGCGTTTGCTTCAGTCGTCTTTATGTTTAACCATGGAACCCCACAAGAGTACTACCGAAAGTCTTTTGACCGAACGATGGAATGTCGGGAAAAAGTCAAAACACCAACCGATATTGATGTCATCTGTGGTAAAATTCCACAGTGGTCGGAATTTGTAAGGGAGAGCAAATGAGCACTCCAAAAATACCCTTTACCTCACTTTCTTATTATGTCTAACCAAATAAAAGAATCAACTTCATTTTTTATTGCAGTTTTCCTTGGCCCCTGTATCATCCTTGGAAGTCTTGGATATGCTGTTTACATTAGTTCACCACAGAACCAATACTTCACAACGCTCAAAACAGTTATGGAGTGTAGAAAAGCAACTAAACCGCAAAAAGTAGAAGAACTTGATGTTATTTGTGGTAAGATTCCCCAGGTTTCAGATTTTATTAAGGAGGAGAAATGATTCCATCTAATACATTCCAATTTGACCTTTATCATTATGAGGTGGTAGAAGAGAAGATTCCCGCTGGTTTTCTTTGGTTGGATGAAAAAACTGTTTATGCTATTCGCAGAATCCCAAAACTTGCATATAAAGATGAAAACTGTGGGAATCTACATATATCTTATTCAAAAGCTAATGGAAAGCATATTTATGCGTTTGAACCAAATACTCGTTTTTATGGATTTTTTGAGGTGTTGTATTTTGACACGCCTGAAAAAGCAAAGAGCGTCTTAGAAACTGCCAGAGAAAACAAGGTTATGCAAAAGTACAACCGTTCAAGTGATGCCATTTATTCAACACAAGATGATGATGTTTCTTTCCGAGGATTGAAATGACACTTAACCAACTGGCACACTGTTCTTTGCGAGCAGTGTTACTTGTGCTATGATGTAGAGACACTCAAAGAAACTGAAATGATTGACCTTATAGAATTCGTCGGTAAAAAAGTTGAGATTGAATTGCGTAATGGTAATGTTTATAGCGGTCATACGGTTTGGGAGGACTTAATATATTCTGGTCCTATTTACAAATATTCAATTGACCCGTTGAGTTGTCGGTATGATAGATACGGCAACTATGGTAAACTTTGCAACGACCAAGACATCATAAAAATCAAAGAAATTAAAGAACCCTCACAAACTACAATGAAATACAAAATTTCAAAAGAAATCAACATCCGTCACAAAACGGATGATTTTGACTACACCTTCACTGCCGATGAGTATGGAACCGTCTGCATATCAGCTACAGATGGAACAAGGACAATGACCAGCAATGGATATCATCTTTATATTCCTAAAGACTGCATTCAGCACATTATTGATGTCTTGGAGCAATTTAAATAATGGAAGACCTATTTGAACTCATCACAAAAATCATCGCAGCACCTACAAATGATAAGCAACGAGCAATTCAAGTCTTTCTTGCCGTTGATGATTATCTTATAGATGAACTGCCGTCTTATATTCAATCTGAATGTGAAGACATTGACTTCGGTGCCTTTGCCGCAGGGAAAATTGATGAACTGGAAGAAAAACGAACAATAAAAGAAGAACTTGATAAAACTGGTATTGCTTATGGTGGTGCTGTTCTAATTGTGGAGGAATTTTGATGGATTATCGTATTGAAGAAATTAGATTTGGGAATGGACCTGAAATTTATTTCAAACCACTTAAATCTAGTAAATTTGGATATTTTGAAGAGTATCCAGAATTGCGGGGAGGCGTTTGTGAAACTTACGAGGATGCTCTGAATATCATTAAGAAAAATCATATGGTAGTAATTAAAACTTACCAAATAAATCTGCAATGATTAACGAAGTGACTACTAACCGAGACTTTGAAAAAGAACTCTGCTATTCCAAGTATATTGATATGGTGGAGGGAAATAATACGGAAACCATTTACTATCCGTCTTTGATTCACATTATCACTGAACTCTGTGATAGGATTGAGAAACTTGAAGCACGACTAGACCAACAAGAAAACTACCAAGAGGAACAGAATGAAATTTGATTACTGCAAAGACCTATTTTCAGCAAATAATGGATATTTCCCAGTACATCACTTCCGCTACACTTTATGTGAAGATGATGTCCAAAAAGTTATTCATAAGTATGCATATTCCCCAGAATGGATGAGAAATCTATTTGAGAACTTTGAACATTCGCCCAAAGACAGCCCCTATAAAATAGGAGCATCTTTGAGAATTCTTCAAAATGCTTTTTGTGATGAGAATGTAGATTTAGGAACTAACTACAAAGAAAAATATGAAGAACTTGTAAAACTTCTAGAACCTCATAAACTTGAAGATGATATGGAACCTTCAACAACACTTAAAATAATTTTAAAATACGGAAAATGACTGAACGAGCACAAAAAATGTGGGAGGCATTCTGTGGAGAACTCACTCAAACTCCAACCGATGATATGAAAGAAGCACTTGCTACTGCTCTGCGAACGTTCGCAGACAATATGAATAATTATCCTAGTATTCTTTATAAAATCGCTGATGAACTGGAGAACTTGAAATGAAAGCAAAGGTTTATAAAGTAGAACTTCTTATTATTGACCCTGAAAATTGCAGAAATCAAGATGATGTGATATACTTTCTTGAAAATGTGAAGTATTTGTATCCAAAAGTCAAATCAATTAAGACTGCTGAAATTGATTGGGACGACGACCACCCGCTGAATAAAAAAGATACTCAAGACCAAGCATATCAAGAACTTTTTGAAGAATATCTGAATGAGGTAAACAACTAATGAAAATGGTAAGACTTGTAAATGAAATTACAGAAGAAGGAGTAAAAATCATTGTATTAGGTGATGCTGAAACTAACGGAAGTGCTTATGCTCAAGCAACGGTAATTTTCCCAAAGGAAAAAGAATTAACACAAAATTTAGGAGATACAGAATGACTGAACGAGCACAAAAAATCTATGATGCTTGGGAAGAAGAGTTTTTTGTAAAAGAATATAATCCATTTTATGAACATCGTGCTCTTGCTGCTGCCTTCAAAGAACTTATTAACCAACTACAACAAGGAACTACTGTTGGTCCCGTGATTATGTGTGCTGATATTTTAGAACTTTGTGAGGAACTTGAAAATGACTAAAGAAAAATACTCTCCCTCCACACAAGCAGTAAAAGATGCTGTGCTTAATCTGTATAAGAATGATGAAGTAATTCGTGATAGTGCTTGGAAACTAGAAAAAGATACAGTTATAGTTGTTCTCCGTGCCCTTGTAGACGAGATTATGCCGATTGAATATGAACTGTTTGATGGGCATCTTCAATATGAAAAATCAAATCCAGTCCGTGACCAAATTTTGTCTATCGCTAACGAACTTGAGGAACTTGAAAATGACTAAAGAAAAATACTCTCCCTCCACACAAGCAGTCTCTGATGCTGCGAATAAGGCGTATTGGGATTGGGGCAATATGTGCCCTGCTGACGCACACACAATCGCTGCTGCCGCTCTCCGTGCTGCGGTGGATGCTGTGCTACCAGAAAACGCCGAACCTGTAGGAGATGAGCACGATGATGCCCGCGAGCACCAATGGATGCGTATCCGATACAAATTTTTATCTATCATTAGTGAACTGGAGGAAATCAAATGAAAATTACAGATGTAACTAAATCTATGACTTACTATATTAGTACAGATGACCCCAACTTTCCCGATTATAGAACTGATGAATTTGGAGAAAATTGGGAAAATTATTTGGGAGGAATTTGGAACCCAGTTTTTTATCCTCAAAATAAGGAACTCAAAGAACTGTTCCTTGATTGGAGGAAAAAGGAATATGAAGGTCGTGAAGTAGGGACATTATGATTATATGAAAACCAAAAAGGAGGAAACAAAATGATTACAAAATTTGAACAATATAAACATTTAGTTCCAGAAGTTCGTGAAAAAACTGATGCTGGTTTTCTACAATGTATGAAAGGACTTTATAGGTGCGAAGGAAATGTTGAAAGAGCAGTTGCTTGGGTGAAAGAACATCCTGGTTTTTATATTTGAGGAGACAAAATGACCGAACAACCAAAAAGTTTTTACGATAATGTCTGGGATATAATTTCTAGTAAAGTTGGAAATAATACTGATGCTGATTTTTTGACTGATAGAATTATGGATTTGATTAAAGATAATATTCCTAAACCAAAAAAACTTTCACTTATTCCTACGAATTGGTCTGATTATGATAAGGGTTGGAATTTGTGTCTAGTAACTATGAAAGGTAGTATGGGTATTATTGATGTAAAAGTAAAAAAGGAGGAAACCAAATGAAAGTTTACGCAATTTACAATAAAGAAAATAAGTTTATTGCTTGTTTCCCTAATAGGAATAGTGCAGAAGATTATGGAGTTCAAACTTATGGTCGTGAAAGTGGGTGGGAGTATAATATTGTGGAGAAGTATCTACACGAGTATCCAAACATTTTGTATAATACTCCCAATACAATAACTCCATATACTCAACCAATTCCACTAAAGACTACACCTTATATTCCAAATATTTGGTGTGAAGGTAATGGTCCAAAAGCAACTTATGAGGGAGAAACAAAATGACCGAACAACCTGAAATTCTAAAAGACTACTCCATCACCGAGTTTCTTGATAAGAAAACCTGGTATATTAAGTATCAAGTATTCAAACAACCAATTGAAGAAAATCTTTATTTTGAGTATCCTATTTTTGATACTTGGGAAGAAGCAGTAGCGTGTGTTCGTATGTTGAGAAACTATCCAAAATTTTATGCTACAACTGTGGATGGAAAATGGGTGGAGGTTGCGAACGTATGAAATACTATGCGTATGTTTCTCATTCTCCGATGGGATTAGACATTACAAGAACTTTAAGTGAAGAGCAGATTTTAGTTGAGTATGCACCTTTTTGGTTTGAAGAGATGCATAGAAAATTTGGAAAGGAATATGTAGATAAACACTACACAAAGGATGATTGCATTATGGATTGGGTTGTGATAAATTGGGCGTGGGAAGTAGAAAAAGATTGGTTGAAAAATGACTGATATTCTACTATTAGAAGGTCCTGATGGAAACAAATACAAAGGCACCCAGATTTCTGAAGGAATATGGAGTATTAATTCATTTCTAACTCGAAATAAATCTGAATGGTGGAGGAAACAGTGTTCTCACATTCATTGGCATATGACTAAGAAATATACCACTACAGAAATGAAAGAAACTTTTGCTATTTTAGCAGCATCTGAAACATATATTGAACCTCGCCCTGAAGTTGTTATCCATTGGGACTGAAAAATGAATAACCAAAAATTTCCTAGGCACGGATTTAATTTAGAATACTTACAAAAACAAGACCCAATGAATAATTATCGCATTAAAAAAGTTACCAAAGGAGACGGAAAAGTTTGGTATTATCCCCAAAAGAAAGTCCTATGGTTTTTCTGGGTAGAAATTTCCAGAATGGGTTCATTTTCAACCAAAAACTGGGCAAATGATATTATTATTGAGGATTTCCAAAAATCTCAAAAAGATAAAGTAGAATATCTTCAGCCAGACGCTTCACGAACTGTCCCTCCAAACCCCAACCCACCCCCAAAGGTGCTATAATACTCGCATAAGCAACCAAACCAATGGAAACTGAAATCATCAACGGACACCGAGTAATTGTCCGTCACATTTTTCCCCGAAAAGAACTTAAAGTTGGAACTCGTTGGGTTCCTGCCGATGGTGCTAACCTTGTCGTAACGATTGATGAGATTAAAATCTATCCAGCATCAGACCACGAAACCGAACATTGGTATGAGATTTATTATTCGGGTGAACTAAATGGTGAAAAATATGCTCATCATAAAGACCACTTTAGTTTTCAATGTAAATACTGTATGATTTGTGAGGAAACTGAAATGACTGACACCGAAAAACTCAATCTGCTTATCAACAAACTTAAAGTGTATGCAGAAGAGAAATACTGCTACGAAATATATGGTGATTTTTATGATGCAATTCCGCAATCATCAAGTAGGAATTTTTCCGATGGTGCCGATTATGGTAAAATTCTCTTTGCCCGCACTCTATTAGAAAGTTTAGGAGTGAAGTTTAAATACCCTTGTGAGAAAGAAAATGACTAAATGCACCTACGAAGAATGGACGAAAGATAATCCTATTAACTGGGATAAAATTGAAGATAATGAAGATTGTTTAGTTACCAAGGACTTTGTAGAAATAGCGCATCATTGGGAATATAAACTGTATTGTAAAGAAAATGAATAACTCAATCATTATTATCTTTGGTATTACGCTTATAGTACTCTTGATTTTTCTTTCTCATAATGCTAAAGTGAAATGTGAAAGGTCTGGGGGTTTTTTGGTAAGTGAAAGTATAGGAAAATCGTATAGACTTGAGTGTGTGAAATGACTGACCCTTTAGACGATAATATAGAAGCAAAAGAGAATGCCTTTGCCGCATTAGACCGTCTTTATGATGAGAATGAGGAATGTCTGCACCGTTTGGCAATGGAAGAACCTCCAATCACGGCAGAACAACTTCAAGACCTTTATGGTGATGTAAATTTAGAACAACTCATTTGGGATAGCATTGTAAATGAGGGTAAAGAATTATCTAAAGAAAAGTTAGATAAAGACTTTGAGAAAATTCTTTATGATAATCTCTGGGATTTATATGATGATAGTGCGAATTCCATCATCATTCACCCAGATATTGCTAAACTAATTGAAGACTACAACAATCAAAACGCCACTCAAAAATTCTTACAGAGTATTAGGTGGGGGTTTGATGATTGTCGTGATAACTTTAGAAACTGGCGAGGACATATGAAAGGTGAAGAATGGGACTTCTGGGAGATTTTGAATGGCGAAGAGACGGGTTATGACTAAACTTAACATCCTTTGGAAATCCAGACTAACTTGGTCTTATTCCTTCTTTTACTGGAAATGTTTTATGTTTCCACATTTATATGAGAAATTGCCAACTGGTTTTTCTGAATTATGGGATGGTTATTGGTTTTGGCGTTCACTAAACTTTTCCGATAAGATATTTGATGAGGAACTATGAATTTCTTTACACTAAAAACAGAAATCAAACACAAAGGATTTAAAAATGACTGATACCACAATTACCTTCACAAAAGAACAGATAGAAACTCTTTGTCTTGTTTGCTCTTTTTATCGTTCTGCTATGGATAAACATTCATTTGCAAAAGGCGATGTAGATAAGGTAAAAGAACTTCAAACATTTTTAATCAAAAAACGGAGGGAATTTGAAAATGACTAACAAAGTAGGGCACGAATTTTGGGTGATTATGCAAAAACGCCGAGACGGTGAAGTTTATGCTGACTTACATAAGACCAATCAGTACATCTATCTCACTTATGAAGATGCTTTGGTAGTTTTTCATAACTCGGAGCATTATAAGGAATACTATGATATTGTAAAAATGATTGCTACGCTTGATGAGGAAGAATGACTGAAACTTACTTACCTAACTATTCTCCAGAAGTCAATAAGATTTTCAATATGGTTAAGTTTGAACTCGGAAAGGCAACTGAAAAAACTATATGGGGTAGAAAACCGACCACCAGGAGAATCAAAAGGAGATTGTATTATGATGTTTATTTCTGGTATGATGGTAAAAGAGAAACAAAATACTTTGAGTCCGCAAAGAAAATGCGAAAGTATGTAAACGGTATTCACGAATTTGTTAGTGCTGATATTCCAAATGTGATTATTGAAAAAACTTGGTGCTATCGCAATCATCACCCAAGACATAAAACTTGGTATTATTCAACTGAACCCAATCAATTCGTTCGTTATGAGAGGTATTAAATGAAAAACAAAGAACTAAAAGAACTCTTAGAAATGTTTCCCGATGATATGGAGGTCGTCCTTCATTACTCTTCGGATTCATATGTTGTTTATGAAAATGATTTTGTAGTTGATAATAGGGAACTAGGATACTGTTCCTTTCCGACTAAATGGAGACACAAAGAAGAAGTTTACGGTAAGTTTTTTACTGATACATATCGTGCAAGGACGGACTATAAAGATAGGCAGATAATTTATGAGAATATTCCTCTAACTAAAAAAGATGTTCTTGTTCTTGAGGTTGTTGAACGATGAAAATCAAAAAAGTAACTAAAACACTCACATTTTATGTGGAACTGGATGAGGATGTAGATGACCCAGAGTTTCTATGGTACAGAAAAAATGATACCTATCAGACTTGGGAAGTTCTGATTAATGGGAGTTGGGAAAAATGTACCAATAATCTAGAACTCAACGAAGCATTCAGGGAATATCACAAGAAGAACTTATCTCCTGCAAGAGACATTATGATTATTTGAGGAACTAAAATGAAAATCAAAGACCTTATAGCAAAACTCAAAGAGTATCCAGATGATATGGAACTACTTTTAAATGTGGAATCTTATCTTGATATAGATAATTTTAATATCTATAAAGATGAAAGAAGTTACTGTAAATATTCAACACACTGGAACAGTAATGCGATTTATTATGGATATAAAGATGTTGATAACTTTAGGTATCTAGACTTTATTGATGGTAAAAACGTATCTATTGAAATTCCTACGGAAAGAAAAGAAGTTGTGATTTTGGAGGTATGAAATGAAACTTACTGAACTAACAGAAGAAGAAAAACTCAAAATTAATGAGTTGAGAGAAAGAACTGGAGAACCAAGACTGCAGTGTATAAGGGCACTATCTCAATGTGATTGGAATGTTGAACAATCTATTGGATGGTTGAATACGGGTACTTTTAAATCTTATATACGATGAACTCTACCTGCACCTGTTCCCGTATCAAAATAGGAACCACAGTATCAGACAATAAAAACCTCAATCCAGAATGCCCAGAGCACGGATATAATAGTGTGTGGTATAATAGTTCAGAACAAGTTAAGAAACGAGAAGAGAGGTCTCAACGACTTCGGGAACTTTATGATACTGCTCGCAAAGCAAGGAAGAATGTAAATGAAACTTGAAGATGTATTTAATACACAGATAAAATCATATGATGTACCCTTCCATTATAAGGGATTTAATGGTTTTCTTACAATAGAACTTATTGATGATATGAAAGAGATTTATGGTGAAGGTGCATTGAATAAACTAAAATCTATTATAGACCAAAGAGTGAGTGAATTAAATGCCTAAAAAGAAACTAACCGATGCCGAACAACTTGTAAATAATCTAACTCCTTATGTGGTTCAACCTGAAAGTGGAACCACAGAGTTTGTTATCAATCATATCCTTCAATATATTATTGATAACTTTTATGAGTATTTTCCTCAACTTGAAGATGAAGATGAGTTTTATGGAAAACTTTATGGAAGTCACGGAAAGATTGAAGTGGAAAGACTTGAAAATATGATTACACAACTTCAAACTATGGAAACTATAAAAAAACAACAATTTGAGGAAGAAGAAATTGACTGAACTGACACCAGCACAACAAGATTTATTAAATCTATTTTGTCAAAAAGTTAAGCAGTCAATTAAGGAAAGCAAAGTGGATTTTGACCCCAATACTTATAAACCAATTAAAAAAGTTGCATTGGAAATTGATTTAGAGTTTATATGCGATAATTCTTTTTATATACCAAAAGAAAAATTATATGAAGTAATTGGAAAAGTAGTATGTGGAGTGGAAGAAGTATGAACTTCACAAAAATTATTATAGAACACTGGAAAATCTGGATGTCTGTTCCAGTAGCAACTAATATCTTTGGTTCTTATGATGAAGGATTGCAGTATTATAACGGGGAATGGATGACCTTTTGGTATGCTTTAAATTATAATTTCTATAAAATGAATAACAAAATGTATGCTTATACTGGTTGCGAACAACCTTTTGTAGAACCAAGAGATTTTGAGTAATTGTATGAGAGAACTTGAAATAAATTCCCGATGGAAGCATAAGACCTCTAATGATGTTTATGTTCTAATGGAGCAATACTCTCATAGAGTTGTTCTGAAACACGAACCCAGTGGAACAATTATCAAAGTAACAGTAGGTCATCTAAATCCTGATGGATTTAACGAATATGAACCGCTGTGAATATTATTTTCTACCGAACAGACACTTCTCAAACCGTCACACTGCTCCTTGTGGGTAGTGGATTTTGTGCTATGATACTCTTGTAACCGTAAGAGAGGAGAACTCTAAATGTCTGACCTAATTGAAGCACTGCAAATTCTGTTGAAGTATGGTAATCCAAAATATCCTACTCACTGTGAGCACGATGAACTAACCATTAATCCAGAAATTTATTATGGTGATGTATCGCCCGAAGACCGGGAAAGGCTAGAAGCGTTGGGATTTTTTATAGATTATCTTGGTGGCGACGAAAGTGAAAGTGTCTTCAGGTCTTCCCGCTTTGGTAGTTGCTAATCCATACTAAATGGGACACTTTTCAAACCGTCACACTACTCCTTGTGGGTAGTGGATTTTGTGCTATGATACTCTTGTAACCGCAAAGAAATTCCCCTTATGACTATTGCCGAACTGATTGAAGAATTGAAAAACTATCCACAAGACACCCGAGTAGTTGTTAGTGGTTATGAGGGAGGAGTGAATGATGTTGATTATGTTAAAGAAACTGAAATCTATCTAAATTATAATACTGCTTCGTATTATGGAAAGCACGAAGAGGTTGAATATGCTACTCCAAGTGATTGCGAAAAAGTTCCTGCTGTTTATTTGAGGAACTGAAATGACTGACGAAGAACAAGAACTATTAAGTTCATATCAACAAGAAATTGAGATGTGTTTCAAAATCTCACAAAAACTGGATTCTATCAATCCCGAATTTGTAGGCTCTTTTACCGGGAGTCCAAGCGAAAGAATTGAACGACAACTTTACGCTTTGGGTATTTTCAAATGACTGACGAACAAATTTTATCACTTGTGAACGAACACTTTGAGGCATCGGGAGTAAGAGATGATAGTAGTTTCACTGAATACTATGGAAAACCTGATGCCTTCTTGAAGTTTGCCCGAGCAATGTATAAAGAGGGATTAGAAGACGGTAAATGGGATGAAGGTTGGGATATAATGATTGGGAATAAACGATGACTGAAGAACAACTACTTGAATTTACTTCTACTTTGGGGATTAGAACAGAGACACTTACTGATAAACACGGATATGATTTTGATGCATATGTCTTATCCCCTGAACAACTCCTCAAGTTTGCCCGAACAATGTATGAAGAGGGATATGATGACGGTTGTTTTCAGGCAACTGGTGGCAATTAATTATTAAAACAAAACTAGGAGAACACTAAAATGAAACAAAAACTTCAAAAATTTTTACAAACTAAAAAGACAAAACTGCTTAAATTTGTTCAGGCAAAACTTCGTAAGTTCCTTCAAAATGAGTATAGAACTCCTAATGAAATTGAAAGGGACAATATAAATGTTTATTTGAATAATCTTATACATGGTACACCATATTCTTCGGTGGATGACCCATTTTATGTTGGAGAAATTCGCTATGTTGTAGATAAAAGCGATGGAAAATCTTATTATAAAGACTCCAAGAAAAATAAATGGTTCTGTGATTTCAACCAAGATAATATTCCAAAGGAGGAGTTGGGTAAGTGGATTGAAGAAAATAGTTACACTGATGAGCAACTAAAGCAAAAACTGGGAGTTGTAACTACTTTTGAGGAAAAGGTGAGAGATAAACTCCTGAAACCTAAACTAGGAGAAACTACAAATGATTGAACTTGTTAATCTTGAAGACTGTGTTGGATATGTGGTTAAAGTTCTTCGTAGAGACGATAGAATTCTTTATGGAAAAATTGAAAATCGTCTAGTAGAATATCCAGGAGATTTACTAAGTCATCGTTTATTTGTATTTAATTTAGGTAATGGTGGAATTTGTTATAGTAAATATGGTAGAATGCTGGGAAAAGCAGATGGGCACGATATTATTTGGATTAAAAAAATAGCAAAGGACACTTAAGCAACCGTCACAAGGGAACCCCCATAACCGTCCATAATGCCTTATAATATACTCATACAAAGCAAAATTATGATTGAAGATTTCAAAGCAAAATTGATTGGAAATTATTCTAATCAACAACAAGCATTTAGCAATCCACCGCTTTGGGCACATATTCATATTAAATTTGAAGAACTTCCTGATGGGATGTTATACTCAAAGAGTTGGTATGCTATTGATGGTGAAACCAATCCTTATCGGGCAACATCATTAGAATTGTCTTTATCTGGGGACAATGTTATTATGACTCCTTACAATAATCTTACAAATACCAAATCTTGTGAGATTGTTTTTGAGTATTTAAATAAATATTGGGTTGGTATAAATGATAATTGCATTATACCCAAGAGAAATGCTTATGTCTCCACATTTTTGAAGTTTGATGGTATTAATTACTATTCCAGAGATGCTGGATACGATTTAGATTCAAATGAATTTCTCTGGGGAAAAACAAAACAAGATGGTGAGTTTCACTTTATAAAACTATGATTTACGAAATAAAAAAACAAGCAATTGATGAGTATCGTATAGATACTATTGAGGAACGACTTACTCGTATTGAAGATAAAGTTGATTTACTCATTACTCAACTCAAATTGGAATTTTATAAGAATGATGGGACATCCAGATGATATTATACTCACATCACCAGTAAAGATGTTTGAGTATGAAAAACTATCAAGAAATATTGATTCTTGTGAGAATGTAGAAGAACTACAGATTTCACTTAAATCTATGTTAAAGTTGTATATGAAACAACAAGAAGTAACAGCACAAGTATTAAGAATGTGAGTGTGAGGACACTTCACAAACCGTCACAAGGGAACCCCATAACCGTCCATAATGCCTTATAATACACGCATACCCAAGGAGAACTGAAATGAACGTCAAGGAACTGATTGAAATCTTGCAAGAGTTTCCCGAAGATTTGGAAGTTGTGGGTCAGTGGAAAGACAATGAATATGGTTGGGATATAACTCAAGACATTGATGTTTATACGCAAACTGTAAAAAACACAAACGGAAATTATGGTTTGGGTTCAGTTTTCCAGTATGGTAAAGAACTTCCTTCAACTGATGTGGAAGTTTTGATTATTGATGTTTAAGGACACCTGACCAACCGTCACAAGGGAACCCCATAACCGCCCAGAATGCCTTATAATACACTCATACACACAAGGAGAACTCTTATGAAAATTGAAATGAAAAAAGAATTTACTTTATCTCTGACTGAATTTGAAGTTATGCAATTGAAGAACTTTATGCTTGATTGTAAGGTTTGGGATAATAATGAAGCGAAAACAAAAAGTTATTACACCACTGCTATTGGATTGTGGGTTGCTCTTAATGATATTGCGGACACTTAAACAACTGGCACAAGGGAACCCCATAACCGCCCAGAATGCCTTATAATACACTCATACACACAGAACCACAATGATTGACCTTTCACAGTTTGTTGATAAGAAAGTCCGAGTGACTTTTAGAAATGGAGAAATGAGAGATTGTAACATTAAGTCCCATCTTATCAGAACTGCTACTTATCCGTACATTATTTCTTATGTGATTGGGGATAGGAGGAATGAAAATACTTACACTAGAGAGGGACGACTTGACTTAAACACAAGTACTTCACTTAGGGACATCATTAAAATTGAGGAACTGAAACCTATGATTGACCTTGAAAAGTTTGTGAATAAGAAGGTTATCATTACTAGAAATTGCCATGGAACTAGGGTAGGATGCCTTATGAAAGGTAAACATAATACTTTCCCCTATGAACTTCATCTTGAAAAAGGTGGTCTTATTCAATATAACAGAGAAGGTTACAACCTTTCAAGCAATGCCTCAAATCCGTATAACATCAAACACATTGAAGAACTGAAGCCTATAAACAAATACGAAGAACTGGAAAACAAAGTTGCAGAAATGCAGAAGGAAATTGACCGTCTAAAGGAGGAAGAGAAGAAGGAGAACTATCCTAATCTGAAACCCGTGGAGGTCACTCGCACTGTGCGTTTTACACCTGAAGAGTATTTTGAGCATTGTGAAGAAAATGGTGAAGAACCATCAGAAGCAGGATATGTAGATTTTTATTCTGAACCTGAAGTGCTCGAAGACTGTTTTATGTGTAGGGAACATCATACTCAACAAATCAAAACATCATACTCAACAAATCAAAGAGGTGGAGAACTGAAATGAAAACCATCTACATTCTTACTGAAGGTTCTTATAGCGATTATCGCATCGTTGCCACCTTCTCAAGCAGAGAACTGGCAGAAGAAGCACAAAAGCACTGCCCAAATTCAGATATTGAAGAATATGAGTTGGACGCACTGGAAATTCCCGAGCATCCTCCAGGTCATACTGCTTGGATAGTGCATATTAACGCAAAAACTAATACTATTAATTGGACGAAACAAGAAAATTCTCTTCGTGATTATTTTGAACCAAAAGAAGATTATTACGATATACCTATGGGAATGTTTAAACATGACCCAATCTATAATGTAAAATGTTGGGCGCGAGACAAAGAACACGCAGAGAAGATTGCCCTGGATAAGTATTATCAGTGGAAATGGGAAAAAGAAAATGAGGTGGTGAAATGACTCAAATAAACAAAGACACATTCTTCTATTACTTTCTCAAAGAAACTGGTGGTCTTTATGACCCAAGACAGTTAAACTTGATGATTGAAAAACTCAAAGAATGGTTGCCCGAAAGCACAGAAGATGATGATAGTTGGGACTATACTCCTGACTACTATATCGGGCAAAGTGATTACAAGCATTTCCTTATGGAGAAACTGAAATGACTAACCCTTTAGACGACAAGATAGAAGCAAAAGAGAATGCCTTTGCTGCATTAGACCGTCTTTATGATGAGAATGGTGAGGCACTGCGTCGTTTGGCGACTGAAGATTTCCCCAATCACGAACTGAAATACTGCAAAGATTGCAAACACTACCGTCCAGAAAGGTTGCTTCAAATTCTTACACTCGGGATTGAATCTCCTTATGAAAGTGCTCGCTGTACCCGACCAAAAATTAATTTAGTTTCTATGGACGCCGGAAAGACCTTTTGTAGTTCTGAAAGAATCAGTTATCATTCTATTGATACCTGTGGGTCGGATGGAAAGTATTGGGAGGCACGGAAATGACTGACCTAACAAAAGAACTCGCAGAAACTCTTAAAGAGTTGAGGACTAAATTTGACGTACGACAACATCTTGGTCCATCTATGGTGAGAGTAGATGCTGTCCTTGACCGTTATGAAGACGCTTGTAAACCTAAAATGACTATCAATCTTGAGGAAACTATGTATCCAAAACAACCAAAACCTATTAATATGGTGGAAATTGAAACCAAACGATGGGCAACAGCACTCTCAAATTTCATTGATGAACTTGGAGGTGATAGTCCTGCTCTTTGGAATTGGAGTGATAATACTCCAACCCCAGAGAAAGTTGTAGATTGTCTCCAAGAACTGTTTTATTTTCATATGCAAATTGCTGCTGATAATGAACTGGATGAGTGTCTTGAACTTATTTCTAAAAGGTATTCTGGTTGCACTTATCAAGGTCAAGATATGGCGAAAGAGATTTCCACTTGGATGCGTAATACTCGTCGTCCTCAACCAACTCTCAAATCACAGGCGCTGAAAGATTTTGAGACGGTGAGGAAACATAGTGATTTGCTTCCTGAAATTCTTGATACTATTGAGAATGCTTTGAAAAGTATTCCAGAATGAAAAACTCATTTGAAAATTGGAGTTGGGTAAATGAGCATAATGTAATGTGTAGACTTGCAGCAACATCAACATCAATTAGCAAATTAAAGGAACTTGCTACCGCAAAATATCCTATTGTTCGTGCATTTGTAAAAAGAAATCCACATTCTTCAGAAGAAGTTCTATTATTATTGTATGCCTATGAAAAGTTTGGGAAATTGACAAAATGACTAAAGAAGAAATTCTCTCACTTTCACAAGGAGAACAAGTGAAACTAGCAAAACGTGATACCTCTTTGGATGTTCTTGATGCTCTTTCATATTCTCCTTATATTGATGTAAAAAGATATCTTTTACGTAATAAACACACCTCAAAAGAAACTTTATGGAGACTTTATAATCTTGGGAATTGTATTTCTGATGATTTTTTGATACGTTCAAAGATTGTTACACATCCAAATGCCCCAGAAGAAATGCTAATACAGTGGAATGCAGAGAAATGGTATCTTAACCATCCACTTCTTAAACTGGTGTAAATTAATTATGAACTTCATTACTAACTCGCATCTTATTAATATAATAAACAAAAAGTATCCAGAATACTTTCCCTGTAATATTGGGATGATTTCTGGAAAATGGTCTCTTTATCTAGAGTATGGTTCAGATATCCCAGAAGAAGTATATTTGTTTGTTAAAGCATATGAAAAATTTGAACACCTCATATTAAAATGACGCAAACTGAACTCACTCTGGACGAATGGTGGACTTATGCAAAACACGAAAGTTTTGATGTAAGATGGAGTATCTTAAGAGCCCCCATTGATAGTATACCAATTGAAATTCTTGAATATCTTGCAAATGACGAACATTGGCATATTCGTATGGGTGTTGCTGCTAACCCAAAAACCCCTGTGAAAATTCTAAAGCATTTAGCATTGGATGATAATCCTATTGTTGCATTAAGAGTTTTGGATAATCAAAATATTACGGAAGAAATTATGATTACTCATAACGCCGGTATAAAATACAAACACCTCTTAATAAGATGACGAATTTAGAACTTGCTGGAAATCGCAATACACCACCAGAAACTCTTGCAGTTCTTGCAACTGATAAGGATTCTTATGTTCGCGGGGAGGTTGCTGGAAATCGCAATACACCACCAGAAACTCTTGCAGTTCTTGCAACTGATGAGGATTGTTTTGTTCGCTGTTGGGTTGCTTATAATCCCAATACACCACCAGAAACTCTAGAAATTCTTGCAACTGATAAGGATTCTTATGTTCGCTGGGAGGTTGCTGGAAATCCTAATGCAACCGAAGAGATTCTATTGACTATTAAGGCATATGAGAAATTTAAGCATCTGGTATTAAATGAATAACATAGAACTTGCTGGAAATCGCAATACACCACCAGAAACTCTTGCAGTTCTTGCAATTGATAAGGATTCTTATGTTCGCTTGCGGGTTGCTAGAAATCCCAATACACCACTAGAAACTCTAGAACTTCTTGCAATTGATAAGGATTCTGATGTTCGCTGGGAGGTTGCTGGAAATCCTAATGCACCACCAGAAACTCTAGAACTTCTTGCAACTGATAAGGATTCTGATGTTCGCTGGGAGGTTGCTGGAAATCCCAATGCAACCGAAGAGATTTTATTGACCATTAAGGCATATGAGAAATTTAAGCATCTGGTATTAAAATGACGCATTTAGAACTTGCTGGAAATCCCAATACACCACCAGAAACTCTAGAACTTCTTGCACTTGATAAGGATTCTTATGTTCGCTTGCGGGTTGCCTATAATCCCAATACACCACCAGAAACTTTAGAACTTCTTGCAACTGATAAGGATTGTTTTGTTCGCTGTTGGGTTGCCTATAATCCCAATACACCACCAGAAACTTTAGAACTTCTTGCAACTGATAAGGATTCTGATGTTCGCGGGGAGGTTGCTGGAAATCGCAATACACCACCAGAAACTCTTGCAGTTCTTGCAATTGATAAGGATTCTTATGTTCGCTTGCGGGTTGCTAGAAATCCTAATACACCCGAAGAGATTCTATTGACCATTAAGGCATATGAGAAATTTAAGCATCTGGTATTAAAATGACGTATTTTGACCTTTGGGACATCGCTAGAAATCCCAATACACTACCAGAAACTCTAGCAGTTCTTTCAACTAATGAAAGTTGGATGGTTCGCTGGAGAGTTGCCTCAAATCCAAGCACCCCAATAGAAACTTTAAAAATTCTTGCAACTGATGCAGATGGTCGTGTTCGTATGCTAGTTTGGGGTAATCGAAATACAACAGAAGAAATTCTAATGATGGTTAAGGCAAAAAATTATCAAGTCAGAAAACCACTTCTTCAACTGGCACAGTAACCTCGTCTTCACGCTCAAATACCTGTTATACTACTCAAAGACAATCATCCCACATTATGAAAATTCAAATCACTCTTTCTGATAACTTTCAAGACAATCTGAATACTGTTGCGAAAATCTCTGAAGTTGATGTATCTTCTGGATTTCTACAAACTCCATTCTTCCGTAAGTGGTTCTGTTCTCAAGATTTGGCTGAACTTGTAAATTTCTATCAGGTTGCGAATTATATCTCTAATATCAACTTTCTGACTAGTGTTTGGTTGGATATTACCTTTGATTACTTTCAGAACTATCAAGACCTTTTGGTGAAGTTTGAACTTCCTAAAGACCCAGTATGCAATGACTGGTTGAGTAGTAATATGACTCATCAGACCTATCTTCATATGGTAAATCACTTCTATGAGAAGGAAGGGTTTCAACGAACCAATGAGATTTATAAAGACACCCTTAACCAACTCCAAAAGGTAATGGTTCGTTGGGGTAATACTCCTGAAAAGATTACGAAACCAGCAAAGTGGCGTCTTCAAGATTTCCACGACCATATGTCATATCTCTATATTGAAAGTAGTTCAACTAATGTGGAGCACAACCCAGAGTTTATTCCTTTTCCTGTGAAAGTTGATAAGTGGAAGATTTATCAACCAAAAGATACGGTGGAACTTGCACTGTGGGGTCGTCGTGTAAGAAATTGTGTTGCATCTTATGAGAATGCAATTCTACAGAAGCGTAGTGCTATTGTTCTTATTGAAGAGAATGATAAACCCACTTATACTGCCGAACTGGACTATAACAGTCTCAAGAAAGGTGAATTTAACTTCAAGCAAGTGGTAGGACTGAATAATCGTTCTACTGACCTAGATGCAGATAAGAAAGCAGTTGTAGAGCGTCTGCTGTCTACTGCTATTCAGAAATGAATGTAACTAAAACGAGTATGTCCGATAAATGCAGAATTGCTGAAAATCCCAATACACCAGTAGAAACTCTAGAAATTCTTGCAACTGATAAGGATTCTGGTGTTCGCTATAGGGTTGCTGAAAATCCCAATACACCACCAGAAACTCTAGAAATTCTTGCAACTGATGTGAATTCTGATGTTCGCTGGAGGGTTGCTGAAAATCCCAATACACCAGTAAAAACTCTAGAAATTCTTGCAACTGATGAGAATTCTGATGTTCGCTATTGGGTTGCTCGAAATCCCAATACACCAGCAGAAACTCTAGAAATTCTTGCAACTGATGTGAATTTTGGTGTTCGCTATTGGGTTACACATAATCCCAATGCAACCGAAGAGATTTTATTGACCATTAAGGCATATGAGAAATTTAAGCATCTGGCATTAAAATGACGCATTTAGAACTTGCTGGAAATCTCAATACACCACCAGAAACTCTAGAAATTCTTGCAACTCATGAGAATTCTGATGTTCGCTATCGGGTTGCTCAAAATCTCAATACACCAGTAAAAACTCTAGAAATTCTTGCAACTGATAAGGATCGTTTTGTTCGCTGGAGGGTTGCTGGAAATCTCAATACACCAGTAGAAACTCTAGAAATTCTTGCAACTGATAAGGATTCTGGTGTTCGCTATGGGGTTGCTTATAATCACAATACACCAGTAAAAACTCTAGAAATTCTTGCAACTCATGAGAATTCTGATGTTCGCTATCGGGTTGCTGAAAATCCTAATACATCACCAGAAACTTTAGAACTTCTTGCAACTGATAAGGATTGTTTTGTTCGCTGGAGAGTTGCTAGAAATCCCAATACACCAGCAGAAACTCTAGAAATTCTTGCAACTGATAAGGATTGTTTTGTTCGCTCTTGGGTTGCTTATAATCCCAATACAACCGAAGAGATTTTATTGACCATTAAGGCATATGAGAAATTTAAGCATCTGGTATTAAAATGAATAACATAGAACTTGCTAGGAATCCCAATACACCACCAGAAACTCTAGAAATTCTTGCAACTGATAAGAATTCTGATGTTCGCTGGGGGGTTGCTTATAATCCCAATACACCAGTAGAAACTTTAGAAATTCTTGCAACTGATAAGGATTCTGATGTTCGCTGTGAGGTTGCTGAAAATCCTAATACATCACCAGAAACTCTAGAAATTCTTGCAACTGATAAGGATTCTGATGTTCGCTGGAGAGTTGCTAGAAATCCCAATACACCACCAGAAACTCTAGAACTTCTTGCAACTGATAAGAATTCTAATGTTCGCTATGGAGTTGCTGGAAATCCCAATACACCAGTAAAAACTCTAGAACTTCTTGCAACTGATGAGAATTCTGATGTTCTCTGGAGGGTTGCTCATAATCCCAATGCAACCGAAGAGATTTGCTTAATGATTAAGGCATATGAGAAATACGGACACTTGGTAAACTGTCACACCAGCAGCGCCTGAGCTTCTCATACCCTGCTATAATACACTCATACATACGGAGAACCCAATGCCCGCTCAAACCATTGAACGTCCCACAGTCGTAGAAAGTCAAACTACTCCAAAACACGCTCCAAAGTATCGTGTGCTGCTTCATAATGATGATGGAGTGTCTGCGGAACTGGTGTGTATGAGTTTGATGGAAGTCTGTCAACTGTCCCAAACTAAAGCAGTAGAAGTTATGCTGACTGCTCATAACACTGGAATTGGTCTGATTAAGATTTGTGATATTGAGATGGCAGAGTTTTATGTTGATGGTCTGAAATCTAAAGGTGTTCCTTCGTCAATGGAACCCGAAGAATGAGTAATTTTGTTGGGAGTTATACTGTCATTTGCGAGGAACAGGTTTATGAACTTATGAGATGTTATAAAAATAGACAATTTCGTTTATATCCTATTCAGTTTTCCTTTATGACAGAAGAAGAAATTATCTTCTCCCGAGCCGCAGCAAAGTATCAGGACATTATAATTATGGAGGAGTAAAATTTTTAAGCCCTCACTCACCTTCAAAAACATCTAAATAACTACAAAAAACAAATGAACATTCACAAAGGTATATTTATTTTAATTTGCATTACAGTTTTGCAAGGTTGTTCCTCAAATTGTACCCCAAATAAATGTCATCCTAACAATTTAACTACAATGGATTATAATAAACGAACAAGTTCTGAGCCACATGCATCAACGTATAATCTTCTTAATGAACAGACACCTTCTAAACCTTACAATAAAGAATCTGCACCTGGACCTTTACCAATTATGGGATTATTTGGACTTTACTTTTTTGCTAAAAAACTAAAGAATAAACAGTAATATTTAAGTGTATAAATCGGGTGGTGATGTCTGATGAGCATTTATATTCCTCAATAAAATATTTTAGAGAACTCTACGGAAGCAGTGTAAAGATTGTTTATGTTTCTCCATCCAATTCAATCAAACTCACAGAAGAAGATACCATCTTCGCTAGAGCAGCAGCAAAGTTTCAACATCTTATAATTGAGAACGCTTTTTGAACTGTCCCTACAATCCACAAATTCACTGGGCGTATGCTACAATACATACATTAAACGTCCAGGAAAATGAACTATGTTCTTATTGGAGATATCCATTCTCAAGCAAATCAACTTAAGAAGGCTCTTCACTACATTAGAAAAAACATTCAAAATGCAAGAATAATCTTTCTTGGTGATATTTTTGACTCCAAGCACGATTATTCAGACTCTTATTCTGTTTATAATCTTGTAAGGCAAGCAGAAAAGGAGCTTGGTGCGATTACCATTCAAAGTAATCATCAAGATAAGCTCATTCGTCATTTCAGAGGAAATAAAATTGAATTGAATAATGGTCTAGATAAGACTGTTCAAGATTTAATTCAACACGATGTTTCTTCCAATGAAGTATATAATTGGCTAATTCGTCAATCATTTGGTGTTGTCTTTCGTGATAAATTTGGATTAGAGTTTCGTTGTGCTCACGCTTACTTTAGTTCTGACGTAAAGGTTCTAGATTATAGTGATTATTATCTAGTTAAAACTCTTTCCCGCCAACACAAGCACGAGTTTCTTTATGGTCTTCAAGATTCAAAGAAAACTAGAGTAAATTGGTGGGAAAATGAAAACTCTCATAATGAATTTGTAAGAGTTGCAGGTCATTACAAAACTGTGTATCTAAATCTGAAGAATAAATCTCTAGTTTTGGATTCATTCTGTGGTGATGTAGGTGGAATTCTTTCCATTTATGATGTAAACTCACGCAAACTTCATCAGTTTTAAGACAGTTACGAAACTGTCACAGCATACTGCAAAAGCCCCTTGACTCGTGTTAGAGTTGAGGGGTCTTTCAACATTAAATAAATGACTTATTCATTTGTTGATTTTCCTCAAATTGAAGAAGAAGATTTCTTTGAGATTTATGAAGATTATTTTGAATCACTAATTGAAACCGAAAAAACTGATTGGAGCCTTGTTTATGAGAATTAAGAAAAAGTTTGTAACTATCAAACCAAAAACAATTGAGAGTGAAAGGTTCTTTGAAACATCAATGATGGGGCTACAATCTTGTGAACTCTTGGAGTCAACTTCAACAATGTATCATCTTAAGCCAATTAAGACCAAGCTCTCTTTTTGGATGAAACTTAAAGATGATGTTAATTGGGAAATTGAAAAATGAGTTACTTTCAACAATATGAAGAGCGTAGAAGCCTCTATAAAAAAGTTAAGCCTGGAAGTGTATGGAAAAATAAGGCAGGTACTTATAATATTATTACTATATCTTCAGTAGATTATAAAAAAGGTAGAATATATGGAACGTGGAAACGACTATGCTTAGGAACTACCATAAAATGGCTTCTTAATAATTATTATCTAGTGAAAGATTAGCTTAAGTTCAATTAGGTAGTTAGATTAACCTAGTCTCAACTACCCTGATGTGCCGGTTTTCAAGCCGTCCACAAGTCAGTCCAAACCAAGCCAATACAGGCTATGGTAGTTAGGTCGGTGAGAGAAGGAATGAGTTCTTCACTTCATTTCTTACCCCGTGTGCCGGTCTTCAAGCCGTCCACGACACGCTCCAAACGAGGCACTCAACTGCTATTCTACTGGGGTCGGTGAGGCACTGCTTCACTTTCAAATTCGTCCTTTACTTGTGAAATAAAAATTATGTCTTTCTTCACCCAAATCCGCACCCAAGACCAGTCTGCTCCTGTGACCCTTCTTCTGAATGAGGACACTCTGCAACTGCAACCCGACCAGTATCGCGGTAAGACCGTTAGTCAGCTTTTTGCCGAATACGGTCCTTCTCTTGGTGGTGATGTTGCTCGTATCAGCCGTTATGTGCTTAATGGTGAAGCCGTGGCTGGTGATACTGTGGTTCGTCCTGGAGAATCTATCCGTGGTTCTGTAAATAGCGAGAGTAAAGGGGTCGCCTGAACCTCCTGAACCTAGGATATAATCTCAAAATAACCCAGATTTCCAAAACTCGTGTTTGGATTTCTGGGTTATTTTTTAGTTACTAACATCTCACCTCACCCCATTCTCTCTGATAAAATAATTATGTCTACCGAAGTACAAGAAATTCAAGAAACCGAAGAAATTCAAGAAATTGAAGAAACTGTAAATTTTCAAGAAGAAACTGTAGAAATTCAAGAAGTTGAACTTGATGAAGTTGAACCTGAAGTTCCTTCAATTCTTCGCACTCGCAGGGATGGAGTGTGGGAAGTATATAATGGTCCTTGGGGTTCATATCTTCGTCCAACTGATGACCCTGAAGCAAATATCGTAATCGAAGACGATAATCTCAAAGTATTTAATCTCAATCCAGATATTCACAAACTTCCTGCTGACCTTTGGTCCCGTTGGGTTCGGCTTTGTTTCTATTATGTGGATAAGGTTACGAACTCTGTAGAAGTCTCTATTCGTATTCTTCGCTCGGCTGAGGACCCTTCCAAATATCGTATGCTTGTTCCCAGGCAAAAAGTATCTGGAGCTACTGTTCGTGTAGATAGCTTTGATGAGGCTATTGATATTGAAACTGGTGAAGAAATTACTCAATACCCCCCTTCTGGTTGGATTCCTGTTGGTTCTAGTCACAGTCACAATACAATGCCGTCTTTCTTCTCTGGAACTGACGACAAATATGAACTCGGTGACCCTGGCATTCATATTGTAGTGGGTGATGTAAAGGTGAAAGAAATGAAATATACTATCGCAGCTTCTGTTGTGGGTAGTGGTCGTCGCTTTGAAATGTCTTATTTAAACTTGATTGATGCTACTCCGGTTTCTGGAGTAGATTTTCACCCCAAGGTTATTGATTATGTTGATTATACCAGTTCTCTAGCTCCTATCAAAAGTACAACTGGAAATACTTACAAGTCTTGGTCCGCCAAGAATGTAACTGAAGGTGCTGATACTACTGACTACGAAACCTATAGGAATTGGCTTACTAAATCCTATTATGGTGACGCTGATGTTACCGACCCATATCATTATAGTGAAGGTAATTACACTTATGGTAGTAAGGGTAGTGCATCTGGTAATCCTCTAAAACTTTGGGAAATTGAGGACCTGATTACCGATTACATTCAGCAAAATCAGCACGATGTAAATAAGCTTTGCATCTTTGGAGATACGCTTTCAGGACATCTTAAAGATATTGAAGACTATGTGGGCTTTAGTATGGAGAATTTTTGTTCTTAAGCATCATTATATGATGAAGGACGCTTTATCTAGTGTCCTTCATCTCATCCCACACCTCACCTGTTAGTGGTATAATCGTTTCACACCCATCTGAAATCAAAACTATGTCCGTAATCTTTCAAACAACTCCTCCTTCCGTTCGCATTCATAATCTTCCCAAGAACTCTCATTTTATATCTTATCGTGTAGATGAGTTACTCACTCTCTCTGCCTGGATGCCTGATAAGTTTCAAACAATTAAACAGGAAAACGACTATACTAATGATGACTTCTATCACCGACACTGTGAGGATTGTCACCGATGCAGTTCTGGGTTTCTAGACCAGTATTATGACGAAGACCTGGAAGAGATTGATTGGGACCAAGTTCCTGGTGGATATACAGGTCATTGTAATGTCTATGATGATGGGTATCACGGTCAATCTTGCCCTGAAGGTAATGAAGCGGAGTCAGAAGACGTTGAATTTGATATTGCAGATATGGTCTTTGAAATTAAACTCAATCATCTAGGCGACCCACCTCGTTACAATAGGCAACACGATAGCGCATATCTTCGGGCAGGTAAGCTCATTGATGGGCGTATCTTCAATACGCATATCCGAGGTGCATCTAATGTGTTTGGAGATGAATCGCATCCTGACGGAATTTGTTGGGGTTCAAATTTACGACCACATAATTTGCGGGAGATTGTAACTAATTACTTTCTTACTCCATTCAACAATGACCTTACATCTCTAGGCACATTTCAATATAATTGTGGAGATTTGAGAACTGATGCG
>Ga0209500_10000762_pt1 | contig 26390 bp, 21 predicted proteins | sample S_140212_EF_Meta_FD_187323 | JGI IMG/M metagenome (GOLD analysis project Ga0209500, IMG submission 187323) | Freshwater microbial communities from Lake Simoncouche, Canada to study carbon cycling - S_140212_EF_MetaG (SPAdes) (version 2) | ecosystem: Environmental > Aquatic > Freshwater > Lake ...
GAACACCAAGCTGCAGCGCCAGCCGCGCATTGTCCAGCGCACGGCCATGAGTGTTGTGCAGATGGAGTGTTGTGCGCGCCGGCGGCAGGACACTGGCAAGCTCTGCATACAAGCGCTCAATGTCTTCGGGCTCGGCAACGCCAAGCGTTTCTCCAAGATCAATCTCATCGGCTCCCAGTGCAAGCAACTGCTCAACCACGCGACGCACCGCTGATGGTGCAACCGCTCCGTCATACGGGCATCGCACCACGCAACTGACGTACGCTCGCACCGGTATGCGCGCTGCATGGGCTGCTCGTACCACTGGAACAAACCGCGCTACCACTTCGGCAATCGTGCCGCCAGTGTTTGCTGCGCTAAACCCCTCGCTGGCCGCTGCAAAGATTGCCACCTTGTCTACACGCGCCGCCAGCGCCGCGTCCATACCGCGTTCATTGGGAACCAATGCGCTGTACACGGTGCCAGGGCGACGCTGAATGCGCGCAAAGACATCCGCCGCGTCTCCCAATTGCGGGACCCACTTTGGGCTCACAAAGCTGGAAACTTCAATTTCAGGGAATCCGGCCGCAGAGAGTAAATCGACAAACTCAACCTTGGCCGCAGTGGAAACCAGCCGCTTCTCATTCTGCAACCCATCGCGCGGACCCACCTCGGTCAGGCGAATGAATCCAAGCGCATCGGCGGATGCGCCAGTCATTCGGATGTACCTCGACGCTGCTCCGTTGCCGCACGCTGCTGATCGCGTGACGCACCATTGCCGCGAGTTACTGCATCGTCGCGCCAGATCCGCACCAAGAACGGCGTGAACACTGCAATGAGCGCCACAGTGAGCACCACTGCACCCACAAACAACACCACCTCAGGCGAGATACGCATGCCCACCTCCGAGCGCTGACCATCTTTGCCAGTCACGGGCGTTGTTTCAATTGGGTCACTCTCCTGCAGATGCGCGGCGATCATGTTGACTCCGTTCGTTCTGGAAGAAATCGCAAGCCAGCCTGCACCGTTGCCGTGGCACGTCCGCCTTCCGCAGGCACCAACAACACCGTGCCTGGCTCAGAATGCGCGGTACGCACCATGGCAAAGGACACGCTTGCTGCACCCAACATCGGGGCCAATGTGCTGCTCGTAATCGCTCCCACTGGATTGCCAGGCTCACCGTCTGCGCCGCGTTCAAAGACCGGCGATCCCGATGTTGGTAACGCATCTTCCGTCATGCGCAATGCAACGAGTCGCTGCTTTGGCTTGCCCAAACTCTCCATGCGTGCCACCACTTCCTGCCCGGGATAGCACCCCTTCTTGAAGCTGGTTCGCGCGTTCAGAATGCCTGTTTCGTGCGGCAAATTGTCGGGACCAAAGTCAACATGATGAAGCGGCGTTCCGGCTTCGATGCGTGCAATGTTGTAGGCGTGCCATCCGGCCGGGCGTGCGCGGCGACGACCAATATCGTGCGCGTCATGCTGTGAAACCAGCGCGTCCCATGCACGACCCGCGGCTTCGCGCGGCAGGAATATCTCAACACCCGGCGAGCCACATTGATCACGGCGCGCCAACACCGCCGCAGCACCCGCCAGCGTGCACGAAACACATCGCGCATCATGATTCAACGCCTCTAAAGCTGCATCTGCAACGCCTGCATTCGAAAGTAACGCAGCGCCCTCGGGTCCGTGCACTGCCAGGCGCCCCCACAACGCTGACTCATCGGTGATCTGCACATCTTCTGCAAACAAGAACGAATGCAGCGTGGCAACTGTTCGCGCAGCATCATGAATGTCAACATCTACCAGTGTCAACGGTGGCATTCCGTCAACATCAGGCACATGCACAAATAGTAAATCAGCCTCAATACGACCCTTTCGATTGAGCCAAAAACCCGCGCGCACATCGCCACTGGCCATGTCCTTGAGTTCTTGCGTCACCATTCGATTGAGAAAATCCACCCGGTCCGCACCGCGCACTGCAATGGTGCCGCGATGCGCCATGTCCATCACCGCTGCACCACGTCGGAACGCGGCGTACTCCAGTTCAAGCAGTCCGTACCCCGCCACAATTTCCGGCGGCTCGATTGATGTCGGTACGGCGGGCATAGTTAGCGCGGTGGGCGCAGTTGCCGAAGTCGGCGTGGCCGGCGCCGTGGTTGCAGCCGGCGCCACCTGTTCCGCGGCGCCCACGCCGTAGGGCATCCACTCAACCTCCACGGGCACGCCGCCCAAGCGGACGCGTTCAACGCGTGCGTAGCGTTCGTGCTCTGGCTGCAGTGGATTGGCGCTCATGTCAGCAGCATAGTTCGCTTATTATTTCCGTCTCGCTTGTCACCAATCCGCGCGACCCCGGTCGCTCCAATCACTGCAAAGTACCCACCACTATGAGCCTTGATATCGAACTCTTCCGTCGCCTGTGCGAAACCCCCGGTATTCCTGGTCGCGAAGAGCGCGTGCGTGCGGTGATCGAGAAGACCGTGCTTGGCAAGTCGGGCGGCGGATTGTTTGACATATCCCATGTCGATGCAATGGGCTCGCTGATCTGCACGCGCAACGCCACCAAGGGCGGCGGTACGCGCGGCGCCAAGCCAACCACCGTGCTGCTTGCTGCGCACATGGATGAGATCGGCTTCTATGTTCGACACATTGATGACAACGGATTCATCTGGCTGAACGCCGCGGGTGGCTTTGACACCCGCAACCTCTTTGCTAGCCGCGTCACGGTGGTCACCGACAGCGGCGACATCAACGGCGTCATGAATCCCGGCGGCAAGCCCATCCACATTTCCAACGATGCCGAACGCACCAAGGTGCCTGGCGTTGAAGAGTTCTTTGTTGACCTTGGCATGGCGGCGGCGGACGTGAAGAAGCGCGTCAAGGTTGGCGACTATGTGGTGCTCAACCAGCCCTTCATGGAAACGCCGCTCAAAATTGTGAGTAAGGCGCTCGACAATCGCATGGCTTGCTTCGTGGCCATTGAAGCACTCCGGCACATGCATCGCAAGAACGTCAAGCATGCAGCGAACATTGTGGTTGCATTCTGCACACAAGAAGAAGTTGGTCTTCGCGGCGCCACCACTGCGGCAAATCAAGTGGGCGCGGATATCGGAGTTGGTTTGGATGTCAATCTCGCCTGCGATACGCCCGGCGTTCCAGATTCACAGCGCGTCACCAAGCACGGCGATGGCGCTGCAGTGATGATTCAAGACAGCAGCATGATCAGCGATTACACGCTGGTGCAAGAAATTTGCGCTGTTGCCAAGAAGCACCGCATTCCTCACCAACGCGCCATTCTGCCGCGCGGCGGCCAAGACGGTGCTGCCATTCAACGCTCCGGTCGTGGCGCACGCTGCGTAGCACTCGGCGCCGGCACGCGCTACATCCACACCAGTACGGAAATGCTGGACAAGGCAGATTTGGAAGCCGTGATCGACCTGCTTGCTGCTTGGCTTCCAACTATTGCCTGAGTTGCCGCGCTCATGGGCGCGACAGCGTCGCTATAGAAATGCATGACCGCGCGCCACGCGCTGCATCGCTTCATGACCGCATGACTCTCAGTGACTCATGCGCCCATGGACGCCAAGCACCGTGCGTGCGATGGCGTCCGCTGCGTCCACCTGCGGACGGGCACGCAGCGCGGATTCCATTTCGTCGCGGAGTCGACCGTCCGCCATCAATGTCGCGAGCGGTTCACCGATCGACTGCATGTTTGCGGCCACGTCAAGGCGGTCATACGCCAACACCGCCGCGCCCGCGCGCACCAACGGTTTGGCGTTCGCTTCCTGATGAAGATCACGGTGATAGGGATACGGAACGAACACGGTGGGAACATGGTTCGCCTCCGCTTCCGCCACGCTGTTCGCCCCCGCGCGGCTCAGTGCCAATTCTGCAGCGCCCCACGCCAGGCCCATGTCATTCAGGAACGGAAGCACCAATGCCTTCACGCCCGCACGTGCGTACGCCGCATCAAGTTCTGCAGCCGATGGCGAACCCTTCGAGCCGGCCAAGTGCAACACCTGCCAGTGCGAAAGCAGGTCCGTGTGTTTCAGGGCAAAGGCCACCATAAACGAGTTCAAACTCGAAGCCCCCTGCGAAGCGCCAGTCACAAAGAGGCACGGTCGCACCGGATCAAGCCCCAATCGCCCCCGGCACTCCGCACGACCCGCCGGAGCGATCGCCGAACGACGCAGCGGCATCCCCACGATGGCCTCGGCAAACTTCGGCATATCCGGAGTTTCGCACGCGCTCACCACTCGCTGTGCGCGCCGCGCTGCCACCCGGTTTGCCCGTCCCGGCGTTGCATCCAAGTTCACCAGCGTGATCGGGATCCGGAGCGAACGCGCCGCTGCCGTTACCGGCCCAGTCACGAACCCGCCAAGACTCACGACGTGTTCAACTCCCTCGTCACGCATCATGCGCTTCGCGGCGGCAAGCCCCTTGAAATAGGCATACGCAAATCGCCACACTCCACGCGGATTCCATGCCAACCCCTCCGCCGGTACTGGGCGAAACTCCACTCCAGCGTCACCGAGCATCTGCGCATCGATGGCGCGGGTTGAGCAGAAGAACAGCGGCCGGACTCCGGGGGCCACATCACGCATGCGCTCGGCAATCGCCAAGCCAGGGCTGAGATGCCCGCCCGAACCACCCCCCGCAAAGACCACGGTCCGCCGCGCGCTACTCACGCCATCCTCGCGGCATCACTACCCGCAGCAACGATTCCAGATGTGCTTCCCTCGGCGTATGCAACGCCGCGCGCAGCCATGAAACCGGTGGTGTTCGCGGTGGAATTCCCAGTGGTGCGCTCGGCAAACGGCGCATCTTCACCTTCTCCAGGCACCGGCACCCCCAACTCACGGCGACGACGATCAGCTGCGCGCTCCATGGCGACAAGGAACCCCAAAGACAGGCACGTCAGGATCCAGCCAGTACCGCCCCGGGACATGAGGGGCAGCGCAATTCCCTTCGTCGGTGCCAACCCGGTGACCACGCAGACATTGATGAGCGCCTGCAGGCCAACGGTGAGAACAATTCCAAACCCCAAGAGCTGGGAGAAATTTGACAAGAGTGGAGTCTCGGTGAAACCCGCGGTAGCCGAGTTGGCGGGATCGGTCGTCCCGGCGTTTGCGGGCGTTCCGGTGGTTGTGCCAGACCGGTGTGTGGCGATGCGAGCGGTGGCAGTCACTATCGCCACGCCGCAGCCAATCAGCAGGATGTAAAGCGCAATCACTACCACTGAGCCCGTCAGACCAAGTTCCTCGGCAACAATCGAGTAGATGAAGTCGGTGGTGGCCTCTGGCAAGTAGCCGAACTTCAGTTCGCTGTTACCCAGTCCGCGACCGGCCAAACCGCCGCCAGAAATCGCCTCCATCGACTGAATAATGTGGTAGCCGATGCCCTGGGGATCCTTGTAGGGATCAAGGAACGCCACAATCCGGTTGATTCGGTACGGGCTCGTCACGATCAACGCAACAAATGCCAGCAAGCCGACCGGCGCCAAGGCGGCCACAAATGTCCACCGAGCCCCGGCCGCAAGCAGGAGGGCAACCGAAACGACCTCAATGAGGACCGCCGTGCCAAGATCTTCCAGGGCGATGAGACCGCACAGCACGCTGACGGCCCCAAGCGGAACCGCGAATCCCCACTTGAATGAGCCGATGCGCGCCCGTTGCCGGACGGCGTACCAAGCAACAATGATCGGAACGCCCCACTTGGCAATCTCGCTCGGCTGCAGGCCCACCGGACCAAGGCTGATCCAACGCCGAGCGCCGTTGACCTCGCGACCGATGCCCGGAACCTGAACCAAGGCCAAACTCACGAAGATTGCAACGGCGACCCAGGTCACCGGTGTTGACCACCATTTGGAGCCAGTAGCACCGAGGCGGTCGACTGGCACCATGGCGCCAAGGACTAAGGCGATGAGGGCCCCCGCAGCGAACCAGGTGTGCTTACCGAGAAAGATCCCGCCCGTGGTGGTGGGCTGTCCCCCGGAGAGGCTCAAACTGGCGGAATTGACCATGATTGTTGCCACAATCAGAAGTCCAAGGACGGCAAGAATGAGACCATGTCGAGAGCGCAACATGATCACCCTATCGGCATCAGCGCCAATCCAACAAAAGAAGAACAGGCACATCAAAAAAGACACTGCCGCCCTTTCGGGCGGCAGTGTTGAGTATCAAATCAATCAGTCAATACTGGTTCAGGCGCGACGACGGCGGGAGGCAAAGCCAGCCATGCCGAGCAGTGCAATCGCACCAGGGGCGGGGACGACGGCGAGGAAGTTCGTCGACTGAGCCGTGGTCGTAACGGTTGCGCCAGTGACGCCGTCCTTGACTGCGCTGGTTCCAGCCCACCAGCAGTTGGTGCTGCCAGGTGCCATGATCATGTGTGCGCACCAGATGCCGAGGTTGGAAGTTCCAGCCGTACCGGTGTTGACGCGGGTGCCAGTCATGCTGGCCATCGACTCAGCCAAATTGTCTGGCAGTGTCGGTGGGCTCAGGAACCAACCAGCGTTCGCTGGAACGGTTGGAGCAAGCGATGACCAGTTGGTGAAGCTGCCGTCAGCGCCGGTACCGGCCGAAGCGTAGTACTCACCCCCGTATGGGGCGCCACCGTCAACACCGATCGTCATGAAACTGTCGACGATGTTGCTGCGGGTGGAGGTGTTGGCATCTGGCTTCCAACCACGGGTAGCCGTGCCAGCTTGCTGCACGAACGTTGCGAGCGTTGAGCCGCCCTGCGTGGTGGTGAGGTTGACGTTGTAGACGTTCAGGAGTCGGTCAGAGGCGTTGGACACAACAGTGAACACGTCGATGACGACGTTGCCGTTGCTTGCGGTCTTGTAGAAGGCCGAGTAGCCAAGAACACCGGCATCAGCCGAGGCGATGAACGACGCAGATCCAACAGCAGCAATGATAAAATTCTTCATGACTTTTCCCTTTTTAAATTTCCCGAACAAGCGGGGTAACCCTCCGGCGACAAGTCCCTTCTCATTGGCCCCAGCCCTTTGCTGTTGCCTAGACACTCGTCACCGACACCAACACCATGCCTCGGATCCGTAGCGAGTCAAGGCACCTCCACCGTCGCATTGATGATTTCTAGTCAAATTGTCAGTTATGCGTGCCTGTTCCACACGGAAATCGATTGTAAAGCAGCGATTGAACCGCTATGGAGACATTATTATTGACTTGTAAAAGTCACCCCAATAATACAGATCTTCATACGGAAGCAGGCTTTTAACAGCGGGAGCCCCAGCGGGCACTGAATTGTGAGCCTTGATGGCATCACTCGCGCGGGGATATCAACGTGCTCCTTATGTAAGCCAATCGATGCCCCGTTTCGAGGGTGTGGCCCCCAGCACCTGCATCGCAATCTTGCAATCGACTGAAAGACTGGCGTCGAACCGCTATTGACAGACTGACGTTGCAAGGCACTCCATGACCCGCGTCACCAGGCGCTTGTCGACCGGCGTCGCCATCCACTCCTCGCCCTGCATCGCAGGGCACTCAAAGCCCTGAGTCGCAGGAACTCCATGAATTCAAGGGATATCCGCGCACTGGAACTCGCGGACCACCACATGGAACCGTTGCTCCCTGCGCAGCGAGCGAGGCCTCGCAAACGCACCACCCGTAAATCCGCGTGAAAGGGATGGTTATAAGCACCGTTTTCCACCGCAGCACGGCGCCCGGGGTCCGTCCAAACAGGATTCAGGAGCGATATGCGGCTTCTTTTCGGAAAGTTAATGCTCAAAAAACCCATGAAATCAAGCGTAAAAATTGATTATTCGTTTGAACTGATGATTTCGCCATATTTCAACTTGCTCTCACCAACATCCGTGACACCTTGATAGTGAGTCGTGCGCTGCCAAGGCTGACAGCGAGTGCTACTCAAATTCCCTGTTCCCCTCACTTGGGTTGGTTTCCCACCTCCCCCCAAATGAGTTTCCCTTACCCATCAGCCTTACCTAGAAAGGTTTCCCCATGAAGACTGTTCTTTTGGTCGCATCAGCAGCGTCCGCCATCGCTGCATCAGCGAACGCCGGATTCCTCGGCTTCACTGGCTTCTCGTACATCGCCAGCAACGGCAACCGCGTCATTGACGTATTCGCCGTGGTTTCAAACGCGAGCGACAAGCTCCTCAACGTCTACAACGCAAACATCACCAACAACGCCGGCGCTGGTGGAGCAACGTTCTTCACACAGCAAGCTACTCTGGCCACCCGTGGTTGGAAGCCAGATGCCACCACCTCCAACCGCAGCAACACCATTGACAGTTTCATGACGATCGGTGTTAACACTGGCGCTCCAGAATACGGCCAGTACTACGCTTCGCAAGCTACCGGTGCCGACGGCGGATTCACCTTCGGTTGGTCCACCTTGGGCAACACCGTCCCAGCAAACGCTGGTTGGTTCCTGAGCCCACCGACCCTGCCAGATTCGATCGCTGAAAGCCTCACCGGACTGACCGGAACCCGAGTCAACCTCGGTCCTGCAGGACAAAATGGCAATCTGGGCGTTTGGTGCGCGCACATGGTCATGGCTGGCAACACCACGAGCTGCTTGTGGGGCGCAACTGCCGCTGTCAAGGACGGCGTCACCGGTCTCGTGAGCTCCGGCTCAGTCACCGCTGGCGAACTGATCCCGGCTCCAGGCGCCATCGCGCTCATGGGTCTCGCTGGATTCGCATCGCGTCGTCGTCGCGCCTAATCGCGCCGATCGACTGAAGCGACGGCCCGAAATGGGTCTACATTCTAGGTAAGAAGCACCGCCGTCTGAAAGGACGGCGGTGTTCTTTTTCTCCTGCAATCTCAGTGCGAATGACACCTCGTAGTGCATCGCTGGGACTCGCCGCCGAGTGTGCAAAAAAATTCTGACTCGGAACTTGCATTGCGTGATTGCGGTGGCAAGATCATTGCGAGGTTGGTGTTCGCCGCTGACGACACTTCACCTCACTTTCCCCTCTCGTTCGGCTGGATCAGTTTCCTCCGACGTTTCCCTCACTAAAATCAGCATTGCTTGGAGGCAATTAAAAATGAAAAGGGCCTTTGTATTTATCGCTTCGGCTGTAGCTTTCGCAACCACGTCTGCGGACGCTGGTGTGCTCGGCTTCTCAGGATTCGTACGCACCGCTAGCAATGGAAACACCGTCATTGATGTTTTCGCTGTGATGTCGAACGCGAGCGATCGACTCCTCAATATCTATAACGCAAACCTCACCACGACTTCGGGCGGCTCAACGCTCGCAACGTTCGTGCAGCAGGCTGGCACGGCCACCCGTGGTTGGAAGCCAGATGCCAACACCTCTACCCGCAGCAACAGCGTCGACAGCTTCATGACGATTGGTGTTGACGGTGGCACTGCATACAACGGTGAGTACTACGCTTCGGCCGGTACCGGCGCTGACGGCAATTTCACCAACTGGTCATCGCTTGCTCCAACCGTGCCAGTGAACGCTGGTTGGTTCCTGAGCCCGCCGACACTGCCAGACAACGTGGCTGAGTCGATGCTCGGCGTGGTTGGCGCCCGCATCAACAGCAACGCAGCGGCTGCTAGTAGCAACCTCGGAGTGTGGTGCTCGCACTTCGTCGTTGCTTCAGGAGACGTTGGTGCTCGTTGGTGGAACGCCACCGCAGCCAGCAAGGACGGGATCACTGGCGGTACCGTGACGAACACGGGAACGATGCAAATGCTTCCCGTTCCCGCTCCAGGCGTATTGGCTCTTCTGGGAGTAGCCGGCTTCGCATCGCGTCGCCGTCGCGCCTAAAGCGCTCGCCTGCCGGAGTTCCTGTGCTCCGTGGATATGCAACCAAAGTCCCCGACCCCGCATCAGCTGGGTCGGGGACTTTCTTTGATGGGCGCTACGGGGCAGCGATGCCAGCAATACCCGAAAGGATCGGGCTGCAGGCATATTGTTATAGGACTTATGACGCCCGGCAAAAACTTCCTTGATCGGTAACAACATGCCGAAACCTTGAGACATCACACTTTCCCGGCCAGTATTCCGGGCTACTCTTGAACCGGACCCTCGCGCCGCGCGTTGAACGTCCGACGGATCTTCTTGAAACGGGTTTTCGCCCCGCCGTTGTTGTTGCTAAAGCCCCACACGTTACGCACACACAGACCAAGGAACTTTCACACATGAAGCCACGCATACTCATCGGAACATTGGCAGCCGCAGGACTCGCACTTGGCGTTGGACAGATGACGGCCACTGCAGTGCCGGGCGATGGTGGCACCAGTGAAACACAGGCGGGAACCGACGTCATCGTCGGCGCAATCAACGGCGTGAGTAACTACGGAACCAACACGGTCAACGGAGTTGCCATGTACGGATATGCGTTCGGCACCACTAGTTGCAACATCGGCACCGCCGTACTGCGTTGGTCTCAGGCTTCATCGTTCCACCCAGTCATTCCCCAAAATGCATACCGCATCAAGGACGGTCGCATTGAGCAGATCGGAATCAGCTGGATGAAGTACGGCTTCTGCGCACTGCAAGAGAACTTGTGCGCCACGTGCCAGTCGGGTGGAGTTGGCTGCGGTTCCAGCCAATCAACTCTCGGCATTGGTTGCAGCGATCCGTACAGCTCAAGCCTCAACGGCTCGCAGAGCGGCCTTGGGCCACGCTCGCGCGTCAACGTATCAACGGGCTACTTCCCGGGCGACACCTCGGCAGAAATCGGCAGTTGGCCGGCGATGCCAAGCGGGCAAGGCAACATCGCCCGTCGCATTCAGATCAAGGCGAATGACCTGAATCCCACTCTCAACGTTGGTGCCGTGTACTTGGCTGAAGGTCTCTACGTGCACCCCGACGACGCTGCCGCTGGCAACGACAACAATAACGTGAGTTACATCAAAGTGAATGTGGCTGCTACGAACTACAACATGTCCCTGTCGGGCGCAACGTTCCAGCAGAAGCCCGCCATCTATCACTGGGCGCAAGTGGTTCCCACGGTTGCTTACTCAGTGGCTGACATGGCCGATGGTCGATTCATCCTGGCAAACAACGTCAGCCAGAACGCCAACGGCACGTATCACTACGAGTACGCGATCTACAACCAGAACTCCGATTCTTCCGGAGGTAGTTTCGCCATACCGCTTGCAGCCGGCGTGACCGTCACCAACGCAACGTTCAAGGACATTTCGTACCACTCCAACGAGATCTACGACGGAACAGACTGGAGCATCACGAACACCGGTACCGAATTGAAGTGGCAGTGCACGCAGACCTTTGCGCAGAATCCCAATGCCAACGCATTGCGATTCGGCACCCTCTACAACTTTGCGTTTGACGCCAACAGCCCAGGAGTCGTTGGTGACACCGTTCTGGGAGTGTTTAAGACCGGTGCGAGTGTCACTGTTCGCGGAAAGATTCCTGCCGCTGTGTGCCGGTCTGGTGACCTGGACTGCAACGGGATCATCGATGGGTCTGATCTGGGAGGCCTTCTTGCCAACTGGGGTCCATGCGCTGGCGGCACCCCCGGATGCCCTGGTGACCTGGACAACGACGGCAACGTGGGCGGCTCTGACCTTGGAGCACAGCTTGCCAACTGGGGTTAATGCCAGAGAGTGATTGAGACCATCCGCCGCCCGGCACTTTGCCGGGCGGCGGCTTTCAAAGACTTGGACAAGGAACTGTCATGAAGATTCGAACGCTGATTGGGACGATCGCCACTGCAGGTATCGCACTGGGACTCGGGCAAATGGCTGCGACTGCAGTTCCTGGCGACGGCGGAACCAGCGATACGCAAGCTGGCCCGGATGTCATTGTTGGCGCCATCCCAGACGTGACCAAGTACGGCGGAGCCACGGTCAACGGCGCAAGCATCATGGCATATGCCTTTGGTTCAACCAGTTGCAATATCGGAACGCAGCAACTCGATTGGTACAGCGGGACAAGCAACCATCCGATCATCCCGCAGAATGCCTACCGGATTAAGAATGGTCGCATGGAGCAGATTGGTCTCAGTTGGATGAAGCACGGCTTCTGCGCATTGCAGCAGACGCTGTGTGGATCGTGCGCTCCCGCTGGCAGTGGCTGTCCGAGTCTCTTGGGTATCGGTTGTAGCGATCCGTACACCTCGAGCCTGAATGGGTCTCAGACTGACCTTGGACCGCGCTTTGAGGCCAACGCATCCACTGGCTACTTCCCCGCCACTGGCTCAACCACGTGGCCGTCGATTCCGAGCGGTCAAGGCACGATCGCCCGCCGCGTGCAGATCAACGCCAATGACTTGGATCCGGCGCAGAATGCGGGCGCCGTCTATGTGGCCGAGTGCCAATACGTACACCCGCAGGATGCCGGCAACAACAACGACAACAACAACGCCAGCTACCGGTTGTTTACGGTGGGCGCGCTCTCCGGCGGGGCGTACACGATCACGCTTACTGGCTCGACATCCCAACAGAAAGCCGCCATCTACGCGTGGGCGACGGTCTCACCAACGGTGAATTATGCGGTTGCTGATGCCCCCGATGGTCGGTACATCGTTGCAAGCAATGTCACCACCAACGCGAACGGTTCGTACCACTACGAGTACGCCATCTTTAACTACAACTCAGACAGTGCTGGACGCAGTTTCTCCATGCCGATTCCATCAGGCGTGACGGTGAGCAACATGTCGTTCAAGGACATCGCCTATCACTCCGGCGAGCCATACAACAGCACCGACTGGACCATGACCATGGCTGGCGGCATGATGAAGTGGGAGTGCACTGAGACCTTCGCGCAGAACGCCAACGCCAACGCACTCCGCTGGAGCACGCTCTACAACTTCTCGTTTGATTCAAACGGGCTGCCAGGAAATGGAAACGCGACGATCGGGCTCTTTAAGACTGGTGGCTCGCTCGGCGTGGCAACACAGGTGCCAGTGAATCCATGCAAATTCGCCGATCTTGACTGCAACGGAATTGTGGATGGCGCCGACCTGGGGATCCTCCTGGCACATTGGGGCCTCTGCCCCGACAGCACCCCTGGATGCCTTGCTGACTTGGATCTCAACGGCGTGGTGAACGGCGCGGATCTCGGCTTCATGATGGGAAGCTGGGGCTGATCTGATTGACCGCGGGGCATGCCCTCAGCGAGTGACCCAAGAAACTCAACCGCCGCCCGGCCATATGCCGGGCGGCGTTGTTGATTTCGGCTTACAGTTGCCACCCCGATGGCAGATCCTGCACCCAATGCTCCTGATCGCCCACGCCTGGAACCAATGGCATTGGCCGCTTTCTTAGTGGCGCTGGTACTGGGTTGGTGCCCACTCACCGCTCTTGGGGCAATTGTGTTGGCGGCCATTGCGCTGCGGCGCATTCGGCGGCCGGGTGTAGCACGGACCGGAAACGGGCTGGCGATTGCAGCCATGGTGATCGCCACCGGAATACTGTTCACCGAAGGCTGGCTGCTCGGCGAATTGCAAACGGAAGTGCAAGAGTCGATGGAAGCGCAAGCAGTGGTTTCCATTGAAGCGAGCATGACCGCACTGCCCGCCGTAGCGGCGGAGTGGGACGAGCGAAGCAGCCCACCTTCAGAGAACGAACGCGCGGAGTTTGCCCGGCAGATCGCGGCGCAGGCTGGCGCGGTGCGACAAGTGACCGTGACTCGCCGCAGTGTGGAAGGATTGACTGATCCCACCATTTCTACGGCGTTCAATGCCAGTTGTGAGCGCGGCACGGTGTTTGGTAACGCCACGTTTGCAACGGTTCCGGCAACGTTGCCGCCAAAGTTAGTGCTTCGATCTATTGAAGTGGAATTTGCGGGCGTGCGCGCGCAGCTTCCCGCCGCAGGTGCTGGTGCCGCAGCGCCACCATCGCTTCCGCCTACCCCGCCGCCGGCTCCGAGCACCCCATGAATACCGACGCGATTCCTGCACCGTCAACCGCCTCGGAACTCCATCAATCCGACACACGCGCCAGCGGTCCGGTGCGCTGGAGTCGTTTGGCGATGGCATCGATCGTGCTTTCGGTGCTGCCGATCGGAAGCATCCTGGCGCCGCTTTTGGGGATTGTTGCGCTGTTTCGATTCCGTGGTCGCCCGGATCTTCTTGGGCGCGGGCTTGCGTGGGGCGGCATCGTGCTGGGGTTGGTTGCCAGTTCCATCATGGTGGCATCGGCCTATGGGATCTATCGATCGTTTATCGATCTGGCGGCTCGACCAAGTACCGCGCTGCAAGCGGCGTGGATGGGTGACGCAGAACAGTTCCGGCTGCAGATGGCTGGTCCAGGGAAAGATGCCACCGCAGCCACCATCAATGAGTGGATTGCGCCGCTTCGGGAGCGCTTCGGAAAGCTTGAAGCCGTGGAACTTGCCCCAAGCGCCCCGCCCGTCACTGGCGCCACGCCCGCCACAGCGCGCACGGAACGGGAAATGCGTGCCCTCTATGTGGCCGTATTCCGCAATGAATCAGGGGTCACTCGCCTTCCGCTTGATGTGACCTTTGAGCGCCCCGTGGGGGTAGACGCGGTGACAGCCATCTTGGTGCGCCGATTCCGCTTCGACCTCCCCGGCGGAACGCGTATCGTGTTCCCTGACGATGAACGCACCGACCCCGAGCAGCCCGCAGCAGACCCCCGCCCCTGACCAAGAGGTGGTCATTGAAGTTGACGACCTGCTCATGCAGTTCGGCAGCCAGACCGTACTGACTGGGCTGGACCTCAAGGTCCGGCGCGGCGAGACGCTGGTCATCATGGGCGGTTCCGGATGTGGCAAGAGCACCCTGCTTCGCCTGATGATCGGAGCAATCACTCCGACGCGTGGCAAGATCCGCCTGTTTGGCGAAGACATTGCTGTTGCAAGCGAATCAAACCTTGATGCACTGCGCAAGCGCTTCGGCATTCTGTTCCAGAGCGCTGCGCTCTATCAGTCCATGTCGATTGCGGAGAACGTGGCGCTACCGATGCGCGAGTTGACGGATCTTCCCGGCGATCTCATTGATCTACAGGTCAAGATGAAACTGGAAGCCGTTGGTCTACGCGAACACGCTGACAAATTCCCGGCGCAGATTTCCGGAGGCATGAAGAAGCGCGCTGGCCTAGCGCGCGCGCTGGCCCTTGATCCAGAAATTATTTTCTATGACGAACCAAGTGCTGGTCTTGATCCGGTGACCAGCGCGGAGATTGATCAACTGATTCTGACGCTCACCAAGAAGCTTGGCGTGACCAGCGTGGTAGTGACGCATGAAATGGACAGTGCCTTCACCATTGCCGACCGCATGGTGATGCTTGATAAGGGGCGCTGCCTGAAGATTGCGCCGCGTGCTGATTACGAGCGCATTCGCAGCGTGAGTAAAGATGAAGCGGCGGTCATGCCTGAAGATGACCGGATCGTTCGGCAGTTTGTTCGCGGCGATGCGTTTGGACCGATCACTGATCGACGCACACTGACTAGTTATTCCGATGATTTGATGGGATTGCTGGGGCACATGCCCGCATCGCCGTCGATCACGCCGTCGCGCTGAAGTCGACGGATACTCGCTCACTGACGCGGCGCGCCATGGAACCGGCGCGCAACTGATGTACGGATGCAGACCATGAAGCCCATTCCGAAATCACTCAACGGCAGCCGAGTCACCGTCATGGGGCTCGGTCAGTTTGGCGGCGGACTGGGAGTCACGCGTTGGCTGGTGGAGCGCGGCGCACGCGTACTGCTCACTGACCGTGATCCTGCTGAGAAGTTGGCGCGCCCACTTGCGGAATTAGCTGGGGCCATTGCCAATGGATCGGTGACGCTGCGACTTGGTGGTCATGATGAAGCGGACTTTGTGAATGCCGATTTGGTGATTGCCAACCCGGCCGTCCCAACGCCATGGAACAACATCTATCTCAGCGCGGCGCGCGCGGCGGGAACGCCGGTGACCACGGAAATCAGACTGGCTGTGGACACACTCGACCGCGATCGCACCGTTGCGGTCACTGGTAGCGCTGGCAAGAGCAGCACGGCAAGCATGCTGGCCCTCATTCTGAATGATGACGGGCGCGCCGCACAACTTGCGGGAAATATCGGCGGGTCGATCCTGAGTTCGCCGCGCCTTCCTGGCGAGTGGACGGTGCTTGAACTCTCCAGCGCCATGCTGTGGTGGCTCACCGATGGCGCCGCATGGGCGGGGCTTGAACCGTGGGCAGCGCGCGTTGCAGTGCTCACCAACTTGGCGCCAAATCATGTGGATTGGCACGGATCGTTTGAACACTATGTCACGAGCAAGTCGGGTATCCGGCGCGGCCAACGCGTGGGCGACACGTTCCTTTCGCTCTTTACAGAGGAGCAGCCAGCCGCCGCCGCGGAGGTTGCGCAGGCAACGGGTGGCGCGTGGTGGGAGGGCGCGGCGGTGCCAAACGCGGCAGAGTGCGCGGCGCTGCTGACATCCATTGATCTGCCATACGTGCCCGGCGAGCACCAACGCCGGAATGCCCGGCTGGCGGTGCTTGCGGCGGAGGCGGCGATCCGCTCAGCGGGTCAAACGCCCAACCGCGCACGGCTGGTGGCGAAGCTTGCAGAATTCCGCTCACTGCCGCATCGGTTGGAACTGGTCGGAACGCACGGCGGAATGCGCTGCTTCAATGATTCCAAGAGCACCACACCGGATGCGACGCTGTTGGCGATCACGTCATTTCCTGACCCGCGGCGCATTCACTTGATTGCGGGTGGGTACGACAAAAAGGTTGATCTGTCCGCGATCCGCGACTTGGCTCCGAAACTTGCTGGCCTCTATGCGATTGGGGCAACGGCGCCGCAACTGGCGCCCGCTCCGCCGGCGGTCGATTGCGGAACACTGGAACAGGCGGTGCGCGCGGCAGCCGCACGGGCACAACCGGGCGATGTATTGCTCCTTTCACCCGCCTGCGCGAGTTGGGGGCAATTCACCAACTATGAGCACCGGGGCGATTCCTTCGCGGCATTGGTGAAGTCTCTGTAGGATTGCCGACAAAATGGCTATGAACGCTGCTATCGATCGACCCTTTCCGCGCCGCATGGCGGTCGCCGCACTTTTGACCTCTTCGGTCATCATGGCGAGTGCCGTCGTGACGGGCTGCTACAGCACCTCGGGCGGCTTCATGCCGCACACTGATGGTGGCTTCACCTATGAGTCGACGCAGTTACTGCCGACCACGGTGATGGTGCTCAATTCCTGCGACCGCTCGCCGAACCATCCCGATGGCACGCCGTTCTTCATCATGGAGATCCCGCCGGGCAAGCAGTTGACCTTCAACTTTGAAGCCGACGGTGGCGACGATCCGGTCAACCGCCCGGCACGCATGATGTACTCGCTGTGGAAGAAGGGGACGCAAACAGGCACCCTTGAGAACATCCTCAGTTGCCCAAGCGCCGCGTGCCGCAAGATTGTTGTCAGCTACCGCCCTGCCCCTGAGCAGGCGCGCCCAGACGAGTCCTACCGCATGCAAGCTGGTAGCGATACGCCCGGACCAGTGGCACAGCCGCGCGCGCCTCGCACCGACCGCCAGTCATCGGACACGTAATCGATGTCCGCCGAATATCGCATCGGCCATGGATATGACCTACACCGGCTCGAACCATGCGCGCCGCATGGCAGTGGTCGGCCGTTTGTACTTGGTGGCGTGAGTTTCGAACATGATCGCGGGCCGGTGGCGCATTCGGATGGCGACGTGTTGATGCACGCGGTCACCGACGCGATTCTGGGCGCGATTGGTGCTCCTGATATTGGGCAATTGTTTCCAGATACCGCGCCCGAGAATGATGGACGCCCCAGTCGAATTTTCCTTGAAGAGGCCGTGCGCCGCATGCACGCTGCCGGCTGGACCATTGGAAACATGGACATGACGGTGATTTGCGAGCGCCCCAAATTGGGCGGGCGCAAGCAGGAAGTGGTGGCCCACCTGTCCCACATCTTGGGGGTGCCCGCTACCGACCTCAACCTGAAGGGCAAGACGCACGAACGCGTCGATGCCGTCGGCGAGGGACGAGCGATTGAGGCGCACGTGGTGGTGTTGCTCGTTCGCAAGAAGTGATGGCAAAAACGCGGTGAAGGCGACGGAGATCGAACGATCGCCATACGATCACCGTCCTTATGCGCGCGATCATCACAGGCCAAATCGGAGTTGACAAGAAGCCCTACCTTGAGTCCTTAGTGGACGCAGCGGGAAGACGCCACAAGCAAGTGGAGTTGTTCAACGTGGGCAACATGATGTATGCGGAAGCGCCTGACGTGCGCCCGGGGCGCATCTTGGATCTGCCATGGTCGCGCTTGGCCAACCTGCGCCGCGCAGTGCTCAAGGATGTGATTGCCGCAACATCACCAGCATCGGAACATCCCAACCTGATCATCAATACGCATGCCACGTTCCGCTGGCGGCATGGTCTCTTCAGTGCGTTTGACTTTGATCAATTGCAGATGTTGAAGCCAGATATGTTTATCTGCTTGGTCGACAACATTGAGGTGGTCCACCACCGGCTCCACAAAGAGCATGACATTGATGCCACGCTGAAGGATTGCATGGTGTGGCGTGAAGAAGAAATCTTGGCCACTGAATTGATGGCGCAGGCACTTGGATGCGGACAGAATTTCTACATCTTGAGCCGCGGTCGCCAGCGCGACACCGTGGAAACTGCGCTGCGGCTGATTACTCGGCCGGAGATGAAGAAGGTGTATCCAAGCTTCCCGATGAGTCATGTCATGGACATGCCGGATGTGCTTGCTGAGATCGATCAGTTCCGCGACGCACTTGCGAAGCATTTTGTCACCTTTGATCCGGGTGATGTCGATGAGAAGCTGTTGCTTGACCGGGCAATCGAGGCGGCGCGCACTGGTCAGGATTTCATTGATGTTGAAGCGCATAGTTTCGGCGGACGCGCCGGCGGCCCTGCCATGCGCGTGCCCGTGCGCGAGATCCTTGATATCGCGGGCGATATTGACGGCCAGATCTACATGCGTGATTTCAAGCTGATCGATCAGGCAGACATGATCGTGAGCTTGGTTCCAGAGCTTCCAAACGGTCAGCCGGGCCTTTCGAGCGGCGTGGAGCGAGAGTTGCAGCACGCCTTTGAGCACACCAAGGACGTCTATGTGGTGTGGAAGCCAAAGAAGAATCCAAGTCCGTTCATCACTGAAACGGCCACCAAGATCTTCCGCACGGTGGACGAGGCGCTCGCCCACTTTGAGGCGAAGGGCATGTTTGCGCCGACGGACCTGTTCGGGCATTGAGCACGGCGCCCGGGCCCGGGCGAGAAGCGCGGCTGGAGTGGCGTAAAGCGCCGCGGACGGCGCCGGGGAGCGCAGCGGCCACCGGGGGCACCCCGTGGGTATGGCGAGTCCCGAAACCCGAGGGGTGGGCGAACGGCAGCCGGGTTGCGGGCGAGGTTCGATGATTTGACGCCCGGTTCCGGCGATTTCGCTTCCGATTCCCTGCAGCCGGGCTACTCTTTCCTGTCGCGCCTGATAAGCCCCGCTGCCAATGACCCTGGAGCCTGCACTTGAAGATCTCGATCCGAACGATCGCCGGAGCCGCCCTCGGTGCCGCCGTATTGGCGATGCCTGCAGCTGCGCAAGTTTCGACGCGCGCTGGGATTGGTGCCATCCCATTCAATGATGGTCCGGGGGTGCTTGGAGTGACGTTTCGCACGTGGGCACCCAATGCAACAGCAGTTGCGGTGGTCGGGACCTTCAATAACTGGAGCGCCACATCGCATCCGTTGTCGAGCGAAGGCAATGGATGGTGGTCGCGCGATGTAGCCCTCATCCAAGCCGGCGCGCAATACAAGTTTGCCATCACGCGCGGCGCTACCACACAGTGGAAGAATGATGCGCGCGCACGGAAACTCACGAGCTCGATTGGTAACTCGGTGGTCTACAACCCCAATGGGTATGCGTGGCAGTCGAACAATTTCCAGATGCCGGCGTGGACCAACATCGTGGCGTATGAGATGCACATCGGCACGTTTCATGTGCCCACTGGTGCTGCGCTTCCCGGCACGTTTGCGACGGCAACCGCCAAACTCGACCACCTGCAGGCACTCGGCGTCAACGCACTGGAACTGATGCCAACCAATGAATTTGCGGGCGACATCAGTTGGGGCTACAACCCAGCGCACCCATTCAGCGTGGAGAGTTCCTACGGCGGACCGGACGCACTGAAGGCCTTTGTTGATGCGGCGCATCAGCGCGGAATTGCCGTCATGGGCGATGTGGTGTTCAACCACTTCGGACCGTCGGACATGGACCTTTGGCAGTATGACGGATGGAGTAGCAGCAGCAGCACGGGCGGTATCTTCTTCTACGAAGACGCCAACGCCAGTACGCCATGGGGGGCACGCCCCAACTACGGCAGAGGCGAAGTGCGCACGTATCTCAAGGAAAATGCGATGATGTGGCTCGACGAGTTCCGGCTCGACGGGCTGCGCTTTGATGGCACAAAGTTCATGCGTCTCCGTGATTACGCTGGACCAGAGATTCCCGATGGCTGGAGCATCCTGCAGTGGTGCAACGAGTCCGCGGACGCACAGTTTCCTGGCAAGCTCATGGTGGCTGAAGATCTGGGCGACAACGCGTGGATCACCAAGACCACCGGCGCCGGCGGCGCTGGCTTTGACTCACAGTGGGACGGCTCGTTTGCATTCCCCGTGCGGTCAGCGTTGGAAGCGGCAAGCGATTCATCGCGCGACATGTTTGCCGTGCGCGATGCAATCAACAAGAACTTCAACGGCTCGATGCAACAGCGCATCATCTACACCGAGAATCATGACGAAGTGGCCAACGGTCGAAGCCGCGTTCCGGAGACCATCTGGCCGGGGAACGCCGGTAGTTGGTTTAGCCGTAAGCGCTCCACGTTGGGGGCAGCGTTGGTGATGACCGCTCCAGGTATTCCGATGATCTTCCAAGGGCAAGAGTTCTTGGAGGATGGGTACTTTGCTGCGGAGGACCGGCTGGATTGGACCAAGGCGACCACGTACAGCAAGGTCACCGACCTGTACCGCACGTTGATCCGGCTGCGGCGCAATCTGGACGGCACCAGCCGCGGGCTAAGCGGTGCGTTTACCAATGTCTTCCATGTGAACAACAACGCGAAGGTGCTGGGATTCCATCGATGGCAGAACGGCGGCGCGAGTGATGACGTGGTGGTGCTGACCAACTTCAGCAATGTTTCCTACCCCAACTACCGCGTTGGTTTGCCCCGCGGCGGTCTGTGGCGGGTGCGTTTCAATAGCGATTCCACGGCCTACTCCGCCGATTACGGCAACTACGCCGCCACCGACGTCACGGCGGACAACTCCGGCTACGACGGAATGCCGTTCAGTGGGAACTTCCGATTTGGACCGTACACCTCGGTGATCTTTAGTCAGTCGACACCGAGCCGGTTTGACCTGAATGGCGACTGGCTGGTCGGCGGAGCTGACTTGGGGCTCACGCTGGCGCAGTGGGGCGGGCCAGGAACGGCCGACTTCAATGGCGACGGCATCGTCAATGGTGCGGACATCGCGCCGCTACTCGGCGCGTGGGGCGTAGTCCAATAACCATATCAGTACTACCGCGGCACATACGCGCAGATTTACTGTGCGATCAGTCCTTTACCCCACCAAATGCTGGCAGGTAGCCGGTCTTGAAGTACTCGCCGACCATGCGGTCGGTGTTGAAGATGGCGGGCACCGTGGTAGCGGAGCGGATCGCTCGCGCAATCCACTTGGTGGGCAGGCCGTCGGCGCCGAGGTCATAGAACTCAGGTACCACCTGCTGCTCAAGCAAGCTGTACAGGCTCTCGGCATCAGCCGCGTTCTGCACTTCGTTATCCGGGTTCTCACTGCCATCGCCGATCGCCCAGCCGTTGGTGCCGTCGTAGGACTCTGGCCACCAGCCGTCCAGAACACTCAGGTTGATACCGCCATGCAGCGGTGGCTTCATTCCGCTTGTGCCACTGGCTTCGTAGGGGCGTAGCGGGTTGTTGAGCCAGACGTCGCAGCCGGAGGTGAGCATGCGCCCAACTTCCATGTCGTACTCCTCGATGAGGGCAACGCGACCTTGGAAGCCAGCGTCATGCGCAAATCGCCAAATCATCTGCGCAAACTCTTGCCCACCCATGTCCTTGGGGTGCGCTTTGCCAGCAAACACGATCTGTACTGGGCGATTCTTGGCGGTCAGAATGCGCAAGATGCGTTCCACATCATGGAAGATCAACGGCGCGCGCTTGTAGGTTGCAAAGCGGCGCGCAAACCCGATGGTGAGCGCGTCGTCGCGGAATGCTTCGCCAGCACACATGAGGTCCAGCGGACCTTCGCCGCGCGCCATGGCCTGCCGACGCAGGCGCGTTCGCACGAATCCAACCAACTTGTGGCGGAGCGCGCAGCGCATGGCCCAGAAGTCTGCGCGTCCAACAGACGGGACCGCCGCCCATGGGTTGGCGTCCGGCGATGAATTGCCAATATCAATGCCAACCGAGCGGCGCCAGAAGGAGCGCGCCTCCGGGGCAATCCACGTGGGTATGTGAATGCCGTTGGTGACGCTGCCGATCGGAACGTCTGCTACGGGGCGGCCAAACACCTCGGTCCACATTTCGCGGCTGACGCGGCCATGCAACTTGGAGACGCCGTTCACGCGCTCGGCAAGCCGGAGCGCCAACACCGTCATGCAAATAGGACCGCTGCCGGGGCGCTCACGTCCAAACTGCGCGAACGATTCCTGCGTGAATCCCGCGTTGCGGAGTGGGCGGCGCAGGGCTTTCCAGCACATCTCTACGTCGTAACGATCGTGCCCCGCTGGCACCGGGGTATGCGTGGTGAATACGGTGGTTTGCCGAACGCGCTGCACCGCGGCATCAAGAGTCATTCCTCGTGAAACCAATTGCGAAAGGCGCTTCAGGCCGGCAAATGCAGCGTGACCCTCGTTGAGATGGAAGACCGTGACCTTCTCCTTCACCTTTGCCAACGCCAAGATACCGCCGACGCCAAGCAGTACCTGCTGACGCATGCGGAGTTCGGGTTCACCCTGATACAGCGCGTTGGTCAGCAGGCGATCGCGCTTGCGGTTCTCGGGGATATCTGCGTCGAGCAGATAGAGCGGGACGCGACCCACTTGCAGTTTCCAAATTTTGGCGCGCACCAGGTTGGGGCCAATCGGAACGTCCACGTGTGCGCGCGTATCAATGATCGGCCAACGGTCAAAGTCGTAGTTTGGGTGCAGCACGCGCGTACTGCCATCGCCGCGGAATTCCTGCAGGTAATAGCCCTGTCGATAGAGAAGCCCAACGCCCAAGAGCGGGATGCCCAAGTCCGATGCGCTCTTCAGGTGGTCGCCCGCCAAGACTCCAAGTCCACCGGCGTACTGCTGCATGCTTTCGTGAATGGCAAACTCGCTTGAGAAGTAAGCGATGCGCATCCCCGGTGTTTCAGCGGCGTAGGTTTGCTCATACCACGAAGCGGTCTCGTAGTAACTCCTGCGGGCATCCACTGCGTCAGAGACGAGCGCACGGAATCGCTCGTCAGCGATCTTGGCCTCCAGAATGGCGGGATCGATCCCCGTCAAGACGCCGCTTGGCGAATGCTTGCACGACTCCCACATCACCGGGTCGAGCGCAGAGAACGGACGCTGACCAATTTCGTTCCAACTGAACCAACAGTCATGCGCCAGAACATTGAGGGAGTCGAGGGTCCCGAACGGATCAGAGATGCGCGGCGTGGCACGGCGTGGTGACATGGGTAGGGTCCAGCGTCAGGCGTGCGGTGCCAGCGTCACACGCGGGCGGTCGCAAACACCGAATGGCGCATCGTAGTGGCATCGAGCCCACGGAGGGCATCCGGGGCCATACGCCAGCACCACTGTTTGGTGCCCTTTCCGGGCACGTTCATACGGGCGGAACGGTCCAGCCCCAGGTGGTCCTGCATAGCCACGATCGCCGTGCGTGCCGGGCTCTGCAGCGTGGCTTGCACCATGGAATGAGCCAACGTCTCGCGCGCTTGCCGGACCGATGCCGCGCCCACGTACGAGGCGTAACGGGCACGGGCTTCCGCGGGGAGCGATCGCCACCAGCCGACCGTGGTGTCGTTGTCGTGCGTGCCGGGGTACGCAACGCAGTCGAGCGGGTGCAGGCACGGAAGGTCGGTGCTTGCCGGACCGTAGAAGGCGTTGTGCACAAGCTTCATGCCGGGGAGACCAAACCGCTCGCGCAGCGCTGTGACGGCGGGCGTCACGGCGCCAAGGTCCTCGGCAACCAGTGGCAATCGACCGCACGCACGCTCAAGGGCCGTGAGCAGTTCCGCGCCAGGCGTTGGACGCCAGGTGCCGTGACGCGCCGTGCGTGCCGTGCCGGAGATCTCATACGCGTGAACGAAACCGACAAAGTGATCAATGCGCAGCGCGTCAAAGCGAGCGAGGCTGGCTGCTATGCGCGCTATCCACCACGCGAATCCGGTACGACGATGCTCGCTCCATCGGTAGTGCGGATGACCCCACAGTTGGCCCGTGGTGCTGAAACAATCGGGCGGAACTCCAGTCACCACTTCGGGGCGACCGCTTCGGTCGAGGCGGAACAGGCGCGGATTGTCTTGAACGTCAGCGGAATCAAGGGGGACAAAGATCGGGACATCGCCCAACAGCAGGACATTCAATGCCGCGCAGCGCGCACGAAGAAGGTTCCACTGGCGCTGAAATTCCCACTGAACCCAGATGTGATACGTGGGGTCCGGCGATGCGCCGCGCTGCGACATGGCAAAGCGGCACCAACCAGGAAGCCACGAAACATGTTGGCGCTCAAACGCGCGCAGCGCGGCCGGTACGCCACGGGTCTTCCGGCGTTGCGCTTGGTAGGCAGCGCGTAATCGCGGTTCCTTGAAGCGTCGTGCGGCGGTCCAGTTCACTGGCCCTTCGGCGCTGACGGCGGGTTCGCCGCGGGATGGGCGCAGCGATGCCCGCGAGAGAAGGCCTTCCTCTACAAGGAGCTCCAAGCTGATGAAGAGTGGCTCGCCAGCAAAGCTGGATGTGCTGGCGTACGGCGAATTGCCAGCACCCACTGGGCCCACCGGAAGCATCTGCCACACCGACTGCCCTGCTGATGCGCACCAACGCGCAAACTCATGGGCCGCTGGTCCAAGGTCGCCAACTCCGTGCGGCGCTGGCAGCGATGAAAGATGCAGAAGTGTGCCAGCACGGCGTTGCGCGAAGATGGCGGGAATGGCGGAATGACTCGTGCGCGGCTTCATGCTGAAATTCTCACTTGATGCGTCGGTGCCAAACCCGGCCGCCGACAGCAGGAATCGTTGCAGAGACCATGCCGTTGTCGGCAAATCCTGGCGTTCCGAAGACGTCCTCCCAACCATCGCCCAGGTCTGCAAACGAGACGGTGGCTGGTCGATCGGATGCGTTCACTGCCACCAACAACTCTTCGCCATGCCCGGCGCGTACAAAGGCCCAGACGTCTTGTGCGTCGTCGGTGCGGACGGTGCGGAACGTTCCCGTACGCAACGCGGGATGCGCGGTACGCAACGCGATCACAGTTCGATAATGGTCAAGGAGCGCAACATCAACTGACTGTTGCGGATCTTGATAGACGCCAAGGTCTTCCCACACCATTGGCTTGCGGTTGTTTGGGTCATTCGAACCCCACATGCCAACTTCATCACCGAAGTAAATCATCGGTGCGCCAACGTAGGTCATCTGCACCAACGCCATCAAGCGCTGCTTGGCATAGTCGGCAGGACCGGGCTTGCTAGCGTCGTACGGATCGCCTTCCTGCTCACGATTCTTCTGGTTGTAGATGCGATCGGGATTCTTTGCCATACTCGACACGCGGTCGGTGTCATGGCTGTCCACCAAGTTCATCATTGAATAAGTGCATTCCGCGGGGTACGCCAAGCGCAGCTCCGCCAGCGCGCGGTCCAATGCGGTGGGCGTGATCTTGTTGGCGCGATCAATGACCCATCGCACCAGCGGCTTTGCAAATTCATAATTCATGACGGCATCGAATGCTTTGCCGTCCAGCCATTGATCCGCGCGCTCCCAAATTTCACCGGCGATGTACGCATCAGGATTGATGCTCCGAACATGCTTGCACCACTCGTGCCAGAATGGAAGCGGAACTTCGTTGGGAACATCAAGGCGCCAACCATCAACACCATCACTCGGATCGCCATCCCCATCCGGGTCCATCCAGCGCCGAGTGATTTCAAAGAGATGCTTGCGGACTGATTCGGCGGCGAGCCCATGCTCAGGATCCTTGCGAAACACGGGTAACTCGCTGAATCCCCACCACGCGTCGTACTTGAATGGATCCCAACTGGTGATGTCAAACCAACTGGTAAATTTGCTGTCCTTACCATTGCGCTTCACGTCTTGGAATGCGGGGTGATCCGTTCCGCAGTGATTGAACACGCCGTCGATGATGATGCGAAATCCCATTCCTTTGGCTTCGCGAATGAAGTCTAAGAATGCTTTGTCAGTGGGCGTGAACGTCCACGTTGCAA